>JACKZZ010010667.1_pt1 | contig 16037 bp, 12 predicted proteins | sample 8027871 | NCBI WGS metagenome assembly JACKZZ01 (sample SAMN15724774, study PRJNA655200) | protist metagenome | isolation source: fluorescence activated cell sorting (FACS) single amplified genomes of... | place: USA: West Boothbay Harbor, Gulf of Maine | collected 2000-07-19
CATCACCAACTGTTATACGCCAGGCGACCAATCAAGGATGTAATTTTGCTGCATATTCTACAACAAAGAAATATTTATTAGAAAAGATGAATAAAACGGAGTTAGAATCATGGCAGAGTTTAATATTAGGAGGTTTAACTGGTGGAATTGGTCCTTTGTTGAATAATCCCTTAGATGTCGTGAAGACTAGAATGCAAAACCCTCATCTGAATATTGTAGAAGGATGTAAGAATTCTACTGCTTTAAAAATACCCCAAAGAGGTTCAATGACTAGTATTCTAAGAAATATTGTGAAAGTCGATGGTATTGGTGCCCTTTGGGTTGGTATAACTCCACGATTAATGAGAGTTATGCCTGGTCAAGCGATTACTTTCATGACATATGAAAAGGTAATGACCTACCTTAAATCGGAATAATAGTGATGTAATTTCTAATTTTTTTTTTATTTAAACGCGGTGAATATATGTATATATTACTTTTTCTAATGTATAATTTCAATTAATATCAACCATTTATCAAATGAAAATTAATCACTGTTACTTATCGTTAATTGGAGCCTTTTTAGTTCATATGTCGACGTTAGGAGCTCTTCTTAATGGGGGGTTATTAGTAATACCTTTAGTATTATCACTTGAAATCAACAGAACTAAAGCATCATTAGTACCATCTGCGATTATAACAGGTAGAGTACTATTTGCATATTTATCAGGATTAACAATTGATGTCTATATTAAATATATGCTGAAAAAGTTTCCAAATGTGAAAAGAACAAGTTTGTTTTTACCATGTTTTATGGGTGGAATTTTAATGTTTTTAGGTTTTTTAATAATAGGTATTTCTCAAAATATAGCTTTATCGACGTTTGCTGGTTTATTAGTCGGTTTTGGGGTTAGTTTATCAAAGGATACATCTGTTGCAGTACTTAATTCATGGTTTACTAGAAAAAATAGAGGTACTGCAACTGGATTCGTTGTATCTGGTGTAGGTGTTGGAAGCTTGATGTACACTTTTTTAATAGTTAATACAGCCAAACATTTTAATGAAGAAGGGTGTATTGATAATGTAGATTTAATCACCGATGAAGAAATGAAACCATGTGAAGGATGGAGAATTGCTACAATTATTGAAGGTGTTTTTGCGTTATTTATTCTTACACTTTCATCGTTAATAATGAGTAGAAAGAATGATGAGTCTGAATCCCAAGATAAGTCTGAATCCCAAGATAAGTCTGAATCCCAAGATAAGTCTGAATCCCAAGATATTACTACTATGAAAGGGAAATTTAAGGAAAATAGTGAATTAACATTGAAAGAGGCATTACTTTCTAAAGAATTTGTGCTACTAGCTTTATTTAAAGGTATCTTTGCTCTTGGATACTACTCATTTGTTGTACATATAGTAGCATATGGTGAAGATATAGGTTTTGATACAGATTTTGTATCCAAATCACTTGGAATAATGGGAATATCAACGATTTTTGGGCGATTTTTATGTGGGGTAACAGCTGATATGATAAGTTCAAGTAAAGCATTATTATTATTCATGACAATATGCACAACATGTATATTCGCATGGCCACATATAAAACTAAGATTAGGATATTCAATTTTATGTGGAATATTTGGTTTTACATCTGGTGCATTCCAATCCTTACCTCCAGTGATACTCTATGAAATTTTTGGAGTCAAAGCTAGTTCAGTGTATTACAGATTAAATGGTGTAATAATTATATCAGAAACACCTCTATCAATATTAGGTCCAATTTTTATTGGTTATATGTATGATAAAAACGGAAACTACTTTTTATCAACTCTGGTTGCTTCACTAAGCTCTGTCCTTTCTTTAGTTTCCCTTTCAACATTAATTTATATTAGACGCAACATTCATAAAACTACAAATTATTAAGGAATTAGATTTTTTTTAATCAACAATATTATTACTTTATAATCAAGATGAAAAACGAAAATGATAATAAACGACCCTCAATTTCAATAATTAATATATACAACACCTTTTGTAACATGGTTAGGTATACATCAACAATACCTACACCGATAGTATCTCCGGAGACAGAAGATGTATTATACGTTGATATTATGGAATAATATTTTCTTTTTTTTTATATTTTATTATACCTACCTATCATCAACCTTATTCTACCATTTTAAAAAATGTACAGAGTATACGGAAATATTAGATTTCACCCAGAATTTGTGAATTTTGTGAATAAAAGATTAATTCCAGATTTACACCTTTATCGTCCTAAACAATGTGAAAATTTTTGGAAATCTTTTTCAAGTATAATTTGGGATTTATTACCCCAAAACAGAGAATTATTGAATGAAAGAGATAAAATGCAAAAAAAAATTGATTCATACCTCAAAGAAACAAATGGTAAGCATGTAGATGTAGATACTTACCAGGAATTTTTGAAATCTATTAATTACATCGTGGAAAATAATAATGATACAAATATTGATGTAGAAAATGTCGATAATGAACTGGCCAAAATACCAGGGCCTCAATTGGTTGTCCCACTGGATAACCCTAGGTATGTCCTAAATGCTGTCAATGCGCGATGGAGATCATTAGTAGGATCATTATACTCATCCGATGTTATCTCTTTGCAAAATACGGATAAAACTTCTAGAATGAAGGAAGTAATTCAATTTATTAATAATCAATTCTTAGATAAATACTTTACATTAGGTAATGGTGTAAAATTTGATCAAATTACAAGATATGAAGTAACAGATGATCAAAAACTTCTACTATGGGTTGATTCTAATTCATGTGAACTTCTTAAAACATCTCAATTCATTGGATATAAATTGAATTCAGAAAAAACCCTACGTAATATTGTATTAAAACATAATGGACTTTGTATTAATATGTTCATAGATGATTTAGGTAGTGTTATTGATGTGATGATCGAATCGGCTATGAGTGTAATATGTGATCTTGAAGATTCAGTTTCTACCGTAGATGTTGAGGATAAACTAAATGTTTATAAAAATTGGCATGGTTTGATGACAGGGACGTTGGAGTGTAGTTTCGAAAAAAATAATAAAACCGTTAAAAGAAAAATGAATACGGATATGAAAGGATATACATATTGTTCATATACATATCCAAGTACCGAAATGAAATTAAAACAAAGACCTTTGTTAATGGTTCGTAATGTTGGTCTTCACATGACTACAAATTTAGCAACCACTTTAGATTATCAGGAAGTACCTGAAGATATTATTGATTGTGTTGTAACTGTTCTTAGTGCAACATACGATGTATTGGGGTTGAACGGAGAATTTTATAATAGTGTAAAAAAATCTATATATATCGTCAAACCTAAATTACATGGACCCAAAGAGGTGGCATATACTGTTAGTTTATTTTCTCGTGTTGAAGATATGCTGGGATTGGAAAGAAATACAATTAAAATTGGAATCATGGATGAGGAACGTCGCACTAGTGTGAATTTACCAGCTTGTATCAAAGAAGCAAAATCTAGACTTGTGTTCATTAATACAGGATTTCTAGATCGCACTGGTGATGAGATCCATACTAGTATGGAGAGTGGAGTGATGCTCCCAAGATCTAAAATCAAAGAAGCATTATGGCGAAAAACCTACGAGAAATGGAATGTGGATTGTGCCATTCGTTCAAATTTAGTAGGAAAAGGTCAGATAGGAAAAGGGATGTGGTCAAAACCAGATGCAATGAAAGATATGTTTAAATCAAAACAATCTCATCCCTTAAGTGGAGCGACTACTGCATGGGTACCTTCCCCAACAGCTGCTACTCTTCATGCATGTCATTATCATGATGTTGATGTGATGAAAATATTAAATACTATGAAAGTAAAAATGACTCATGACGATAATAAGGGTAATAAATCTAAAATGACTCAAAACCTTTTATCACCGCCTACTATAGCATTACAACTTACTAAAGAAGAAATAAATTATGAATTAATGAATTGTGCTCAAGGAATATTAGGATATGTAGTAAGGTGGGTTGATGAAGGTGTTGGATGCTCAAAGGTCCCTGATTTGGAAGGAGTAGGATTGATGGAAGATAGAGCTACATTAAGAATATCTTCACAACTCCTTGCGAATTGGCTACATCATGGAGTTATAAGTGAAACACAATTAATTTCTACATTTAAAAAGATGGCTAAAATCGTGGATAAGCAAAATATGAGTTCATCATACATACCAATGTGTGATTCATATGAGACAAACTTATCATTTCAAGCAGCAATAAGACTCTGTACTCAAGGGACTAAATCCCCAAATGGTTATGTAGAAGGTATACTAACCAAAGCTCGTAAAGAAATGAAGATTAGAATACAAAATAAAATAACAAGTAATGTTGATGTGTGTTGATGTGTGTTGATGTGTGTTGATGTTTACTATAATTAGTACATTCATCAAACTTCTTTTTTTTTATTAAAACTTCATTCTACAATAATAATAATATAAAAGATTTTTTATTTTTCTATATTTGATATATAATATATATAACTTCAAAACATTATGAGCTTACCATCGTCTATCGAAGATTCTGATTTCCAAACATCAATTGAGGATATTGAAAATTTTTTTAAATTAAAAAGATTTAGTGATCTAAAAAGAAATTACAGTGCTGAAAAAGTGGCTGAACTACGGGGGGATTTTATGGATTCATTCTTGGCAAATAAACAAGCAAAAAAATTATTCTCTTTATTAAAAAATAAATTTGAAAAAAATGAATACTCTCATACTTTCGGTTGCTTGGATCCGGTTCAAGTTACACAGATGGCACCTTATTTAAGTACTATCTATGTAAGTGGATGGCAATCATCATCTACTGCATCAACATCAAATGAACCTGGTCCAGATTTAGCAGATTATCCAATGGATACTGTACCTAATAAGGTTGATCAACTATTTAAAACTCAGCAATTTCAAAATAGACGCCAATTTCAAAATAGAAGGATTTTAAGTAGCGCTGAGAGATCTTCAACCCCCAAGACAGAATTCTTACGCCCCATCATCGCAGATGGAGACACTGGTCATGGTGGAATTACAGCATGTATGAAGCTAATGAAAATGATGATAGAGCGCGGCGCGGCGGGTGTTCATGTCGAGGATCAAAAACCTGGAACTAAAAAATGTGGACATATGGCTGGAAAGGTTTTAGTTTCTACACAAGAGCACATCGATAGATTGGTTGCTATGCGACTTCAAGCAGATATAATGGGTACAGAGACTGTGATTATTTCACGCACTGACGCTGAAGCAGCTACATTAATTGATAGTAACCATGATCCAAGGGATCAACAATTCATAATTGGAGCTACTAAAGAAATTGCATCATTAACCACTGTAAAAATGGAAGCTAAAATGAATGGAATTACCGATCTGGACTTAGAATTATTAGAAAAGGAATGGAAAACCAGAGCTGTATTGATGACATATAGCGAGGCCGTATCATTAGCAATAAGGGATCCTAAAATAGTTGAAGAATGGCATCTTGTGGTAAAAAGATTTGGAAAAGAAGGTTTAAAAGTATTAAAAAATATTGCAAATGAAAAGTTTAATGTAGATCCATATTTTGATTGGGAAGCACCTCGTACATCTGAGGGTTATTACATTGTGAAAGGTGGTATTGAATATTGTATTGCCCGAGGATTAGCATATGCCCCATATTCAGATCTGTTATGGATGGAAACTAAAATGGCAAATTTAGAAGATGCTAAATTATTTGCAGATGGAATACATGAAATCTATCCAAATCAGATGCTATCCTATAATCTATCTCCATCATTTAATTGGGATGCTTCTAATATGAGTGATGAAGAGATATCATCATTTCAAGATAAATTAGGAATTATGGGATATTGTTGGCATTTTATTACACTAGCTGGTTTTCATGTTAATTCATTAGGTATTACCAGATTCTCCAGAGATTTTGCTAAGAGAAAAATGTTAGCATATGTTACAGAAGTACAAAGAAAAGAAAGAGATGAGTCTGTTTCGACATTAAAACACCAGCAATGGTCAGGTGCCGAAATTAGAGATGTCGAAGTAGTAACCGTACAAGGTATTGGTAATTCATCGACTACTATAATGGGAGAAGGAGTAACTGAAGCGGAATTTTAATTGAAAACGAAAAGCAAAACAAAAAAATTAAATACGTTGAAATAATACTTTAGGAAAATGATTTAATTTTTCATCAAATGTTAAGCACATAAGGTTAATACCATATTTAGAAATTTTATTATTTTCAGGATCAATACTAAGAATTAGCTGTTTTTCTACCATAGATTCGGCATTTATCCACATAGATACATCATCCATATCATGGCATATCATCCAAAGCTTTTTGGCAATACCTTCAATTAAAGTTTTTCTTTTAAATAGAAACGCTGTAAATAAATTGAAGTTTTTTTTAACTGTACTAACAATATAAAGATTAATATTTTCATTTTCCGGGAAAAGTTGATTAAGTTCTTTGCAGAAATGTACTTGGAAACTTTTATTTAAGTCATCATTATCAATATTTTCCATTAAATTGTGATTCACTGGATTATGTAAAAATATGAAGAAAGATCTAAAAAATATTTTACTTGGAATTAAGATTGAAGACTCATTGATGAAACAGGATCTGTAAATCTTTAATAAGTTACTGTATATTATATTACGCGTATGTATATCATATTTGATATTATCCATTTTATATCACTTATAACTATAATTATGTTATTTAATTATTGAATAAAAAAAAAAATAATTTATTTATTCAATAAATAATTCATTATTTCAGAAAGAACTTGACAATCAATCTTATTATATTCTTTAATATCATTCATATTATCATATTCCGAATCATAATATGCAAGACCATAAGAAGCAGCTTCTGCGCCATTCATACAACTCATTTTTTCGGGAGAATAAGATGATTTTATCAAACCCAAATAATTCATACTAGATACTACCGATTTCAATTTAAACGAATCCATTTTCGGGAATATTAAACAATTTTTCTTGAAAACTTTTGCTAAATCAAACCATTTATTCTCATCATTATTTATTTTAGAAAGGTAACGATTAGGATTATGCTTCAAATGGGTGTTTATATTGTTTCTTTCCGCTGCACTCCAATGCACATAAGTTATTGGACCAGATGATAATTTTGAAAATTTCTTATCAAATGCAGTGAATTGTTTTAATATCTCCCTTTCACAATCTCTATTTAATTCTTTTGCTGTGAATTCATAATATGTCTCATCTAATATAATACCAATCATAAATATTATATTATTTGCTGTTTCAAAATCAAAGTATGCCAGTTTCTTATCTTGAATTCTTGAGTTTTTTAATTGCAGCTCTATTTGTTTAACAATTGAGACCCAGTTCGTGCATGTATTTTTTTTAGATTTGATAAATACTTCAGAAATAGAATTTGGTACTTCTTCAAGTTGGTATATATTATTTATGCCATGATTTAAATATTCAGTTTTATCTTTATTTCTAATACCCCAGATAGTTGTGAATTCCCCCATATCTTTAGCGATTTGTGACCGCACATGATCCCATTTAGGATATTGTATTTTCATATTCAGTAATAAATTGCTGGTTGCATCATTGATTTTCATTTTTAGGATTTTAGGATATCTATTTATTGCTAATGTGATATCATCTAAATGTTTATCAATATTACTTCTTTCTACATCAATAACTTCATCACTATTGTAAGTAAAAATTTTATGCTCATATTGGGAATATGTAACATAGTCTACAAATGAAATTTGTTTCATTATTTTACTTATACCGTTATAGGATTTTATGTAATGATAACATACCCCATTTCTAAATAATGGTATTGATGTAATTAAATTGTTATCTCTTATAAAAATAGGATTTCTTATCAAACTTTTATTACTTTTGCTTATGTTTTTCATTGCATTTTGGGAATCAGTTATAGTTTGTTCACATATATGATCAATGATTTCTATTGTATTTCGTTTTCGACGTCCAATTAACTTATCTATCGCCTCATTCTTGAATTTAATGGTATTATTATAATCAAACACACGTTTGGGAAAATATCCCATTTTTTTATGATTTGTTATAATATAAGCTGTCATATCATCTTGATTTAGAATAGGTTTTATATCATTGAAATTAATATAATCTACATCTAAATCCCGTTTACGTTTACTTTTACTTTTATTTTTAAACTTATTCTTCCAATAAAGATCAATCTTAGGAATCACCTCATTGATCCATTTTTTATCCCTTTTTACAATTTGTAACCTATGTCTCCCCTCCGGATATTCTACTTGGAAAAAGTATGCAGAATTTAAATCAAAAACTTCCATTTCCATTTGCATCTGAATCCAATATTCAAACGGTATTGGCCCCCAAATTGATCTAGTTAGTGGGCATTTAATTTCAAGAATACAACCATCTGAAGTAATTCCATCCGGTGTAGCACCAAGAAATTTAAATTTTTCATGAACCATAAGTCCAACCTCATCTACCTTAAGATTTGTTATCTTTTCAAATAACTTAATAGCCATATCCTCATGATCTCTACCCCAAGCGAGTGCTTTGTTATTTGGAGAAACTGAATCAATGTTAAATTTTTGTTTACGTAAAAATAACGATTCATAACCTAAAACAGTAGCTGCTTGTGTACCTGTTGTAATTGTTTTACGTATATCAAACCATTCTTTTGTTAAGGGTTTAATTTGTTTTAAATTACGTATTTTTAATGTTTTAGGATGAACCATAGTGATTTATGCTTTACAAATATTATTTCGTCGGTAGATATTCATTCTTTAATAGATTCTATAAATTTCTAATATTTTTCATTTTTTTATTATTTTTCATTTTCTATTAATACCGGCCGGTGTTCCTCACATAGGTTTCAGGGTTTAGGTTACTAGTTTTAAGGATGTACCATAAATTTATTTTGATAAAGATAATAATATTTATAACTCTAAACTTTAATTAAAACCTTCATTTAGTTTGTATTTGATTATTATCTTTTAAAACAACAATTTTGATGTAATATTTACACAGTAGTAAATATTGTTGATAAGATATTTGAACTAAGGTCATATATTTGATTATTACTTATTTTTAAATCCATTTTACTCCAACAGAATATTCCGACGACTAATTCTATCAAGATGATATGCTGAATAGATATATTTAAACGCAAGTTTAATAAACTTTCATTATCCTCAACTTTTGATTTGATAAAACTTGAAATTTCAGATATCGAAATATATTCACCAATGTTTGGTATCATACTTCTTATTGTTGATAACGTTTCTAAAAATGGGTTATCTTTAACGACAATATTATCAATCCCAGAATCCTCAAGTACATTTTGAGCAATAGTAATTATACTCACTAATGAAATATCATTTGTATTATCTTTCAATTTTATAAATATATTATACATAATTTGTACAACTTTATTACTTAAACAATTACTGTTTGTATCGGTTGTGACAATTTCGGTTGTTGTATCGATTTCGGTTGTTGTATCGATTTCGGTTGTTGTATCGATTTCGGTTGTCATTATAGTATATTCTCTATTCAGATAATAATATAAATTAAAATTATTTAATTTTTAGCGATAATAATATCACCAATTCATTTACAAAAATGTTTAACTATAGATGGGGTTTAAAACCATTTAGTATGAGTAAATTATCGTATCAAGGATATATTAGTAAATTTCATTATATTCGTTATTTTCCTCATAATTATCCTATGGTTTTTGGTATGGGAATCGGTGGTTTGAAAACGGGATTGGTAGATTTTTTTGTACAATATTCATTAGAAAATCAAAATATTGATAATATCAATTGGGAACGTGTCAAGTATTTTACAATATTCGGAACACTTTATTTGGGGGGTTTTCAATATTTATTATATGTTCCTTTTTTTGGTAAACTTTTTCCAAATATGATTCGATTTTCTAAATTAAAAATTAAGGATAAAATGAAAGATAATATTGGGATATCACAAAGTTTATCTCAAGTTTTTATTGATCAATTTGTCCACCATCCATTTATATATTTCCCAGTATTTTACGTATCAAAACAATTATTTATGTCTAATGACAAATCTTTAAAATCAATAAATTGTGGAATAGATTTATATAAAAATAATTTGATGAATGATTTGGGGAAATTATGGAAATTATGGATACCCTTTCAATTATTTAATTTCATAGTCAATCCGTTATGGATGAGAGTCCCGTTTACGGCTTTAGTTAGTGTTGTTTGGACAGGTATATTAAGTTTTTCAAGAGGGGGGCAATATAATTAATTATACTGGGATAGTTTTTTTTTATAAATTTTATAAAAGAATGAAATATCAAATCAGTTGAAAGTTAGAAACTAAATTATTCGAAATTGAGATGAAGCTATGATGAAGTAAATTAGTACCAACACAATGTAATATTAGAAATAATTATGATTTAGTTTCCATGACCATATGCCTTAGATTATCATCATAATCAATTGTACTATTACTCCACGGTGTGTCTATACGTGGATTAGAAGGGGTTCCTCTTATATCGTAGCTAGGATTTCTAAGAGATGAACCAACTGTATTTATACCATATCTATCTATATTTTCATGAGTTAAGAAATTTTGTGATTTTAAATCTGGAGAAATTAAATTATTTTTTTCTGTAAATTCATTATCTGTTGAAGGTAGTAGATCATCAGCTGTTAATATTTCATTATTTCTTTCATAAGGATTTGGTTCAATCGTTTGAGATAATACTTGCTCCTTGACAATTGTTTTCTCATCAGTTAAATTTGTCATTGGTTTAATATTTTCAGTTACTACTGTCTCTGTAACGGATTGTTTTTCTAATGTATTTTTGGGTGCAATGATATCACAACTCCCATCATCACAATCTAGTTGTGATTCGCTTGATGTTTTCTGTGTATACATTTTTTGATAGGCTAGGAAAACAATTATAATTAATACTATTGATGCACCTGTTATTTGTAACATAATTAATAATTAATGTATATATAAGAATAATTTAATAAAAAATGAAATTATTTTAATATTTAAATATTTAATAAATTATAGTTACAAATAATAATATTATTCTTTTAAATTAAAAAAATATGGAACCATCTACATCATTAGGTTTTGAAAAGTATATTGAAGGGATTTTACAAGAATTTACGGATGAACAAAATCTACCTTCACTTGTTATTAATGATGGTACTCAGTTTTCGTTGATTGAAAGTTTAAAATTAACTCATAGACATGAATTATTTATTGAATTGAAGGAATTCATTACAAGATACCATCGTTCGAATAATAATGAAAGAGGGGATCTAGAAAATAATAATGATCGGGAAATTGATGAATTGATTGATTGTAAGGCAATGCATATTAATATTGACAGGACATATGACAATAGTATTGATATTAATCTTCGTAGTAATATTGATGAGTTAATGGTTTCGGATATAGTATTTATATGTGAATCTGTCGATGATAGAAAGAGGGGAACTTATATTGAAACTTGTGGATCAAAACAAATATCATGGTTTGGTATAGTCAGAGGTAATATGAGCGATAAAGAGTGTAATAATCTCAAAAAATTTAATGTTAAGATACTTGGAGGTAATGCTCCTGAGTTTGATGATACTATACATTATATATTTAAGATTAATAATCTAACAACTACATTTAGACAGTGGAAAACGTTAGAGAATTATACAAATCTTCGAATTATGGATGCCAAACCTGTAAATTATGAGAAACTAAAAAAAAAGAAGGATTATCAGATATATACAACTAAAGCATATGAAAGATGTAATTCATCTCAAAAAAAATGTTTTGATGTTGTAGGTACTAATTTTAAAATGACAAAGCCTTTAATACACATGATAAATGGCCCCCCTGGAACTGGTAAGACGACTACATGTATTGGACTAGTATTAAATTTGTTGGAGGGGGAAACTAAAAGTAAAATCCTGTATACAACAACGTGTAATAGTACAGTGGAGAAATTGATGGTAGATATCTATAGTGAACCAATGTTTCATAAACATGTTCCGATAGTCATTGGACATCGGTCAAGAGTTGGTGAAAAAGTGCAGAAGTATACACTTGGTGCATATGTTGATCGATTAAGTCAAATTATGAAAAATGTGAACTTGATAATTAGAAAAGGTAAGATTTTAAAAAAAAAAGATGAGTATGTCAAGCTTATAAATAATACGATAAAATTGGTGAACGAATTTCCAATTAATCTTACCTCTAAGTTCGATAGCAAGATTCCATTAGATTTTATAAATATTTGTAATGATATTAAAACAGCAAAACGTTTATATAATAGTAACTTAAAGGACACATTATATATACTCAAAAATTGTTTAAACCAATCGGATATTGTTCACGAGGATAAAATGAAAAGAATAATGAAATTTTCTAAAACTCTTGCTTTAAAAAGTTCATTGAAAATTGGTTATTCAAATTCAGATTCATTTGAAAATGTGATGCAGATTGCTGAAATTAGACTAATGGATATAATGACATTGTGGTGGAATAGAATGGATCGGAAGATTACGGAAAATATTATTAAGCAACATTGTCGTTTATTATTATGTACAACTAGTGTTGCCGGATCCGATATATTGAAGAATATGAAGATTGAAAGGGTATTTATTGAAGAAGCTGCTCAAACAATTTTAGTTGATTCTATAATTCCATTGACAAAGTATACAAAGCATTTAGTTTTGGTAGGTGACCCTAAACAATTAAAAGGAATGGTTACTAGTAATGAATCTAGAAGATATGGATACGATATGTCTCTGATGCATTTCTTAGAGAACAAACATGAAAAGCATAATAAGATTCTCCTTCGAACTCAATATAGAATGCACCCCGATATATCTGTATTTCCTAATAATCAATTTTATAATGGAGAACTTGAGAATGCTCAATCAGTAATAGACCGGGATTCATTAGTTGGTATTGGTCTACCAACGTATAAGGTTATTAATCTTGTAAATACAAACGAAACAATGCATCCTAAAGTTAGATCATATTGTAATCGCGATGAGGTTATATGGATTCATAAATTACTTTTACTTATACGAGATAAAAACCCCGATTTTGATTTTTCTAGAGTTACAATCATAACACCTTATTCGGGGCAAGTATTATTGTTCCAAGAAATGTTAAGAGATTTCAATAATCAAATTACCATTAGTAGTATTGATGGTATACAAGGTAAAGAAAATGATGTTATCATTACATCATTAGTTAGAGTTGGTGATAGTATTGGATTTAACAATGATAAAAATAGAATTAACGTTTTATTGACACGTGCTAAATTATGCATGTTTATTGTTGGAAATATGTCAACATTTCGCGTAGATCCAATGTGGGAGAGATTAATAAAAAATGCTAAAGATCGCAGAGTGTATGATACACAGAAAATGATTAAATGAGGGTTATTTTTAATTATTTTTATTTTTCAATCGAACAAGTTAAATAAACTTTAATATTTTTTATACAGATTATATTATTATATTATTTTTAGTCAAATGAGATATTTATTAAAAAAAGAATTTAATGGAACATGTAGATGGTGTGGGAATCCCGATATACCACCACCACGTAGAACATTTTGCTCAAAATCATGTGTTCATGAATATAGATTAAGATCATCTGGTAATTATTTACGTCAATGTGTTTACAATAGAGATAAGGGAATATGCTCAGATTGTGGACAAGATACTAAAATTATTGCTAAAAATATAAAATCGTCTATATGTCCATGTGTTACAACCAAGACACACTTTAAAAGTAAAAAGGTAAAAGATGTAAATCATGTACAAAAATGTATTGATATACGAAATGAACAAAATATAGGATTAAAAAGAAAAGTGTGGCGCTCAAAAAATGGTGGGGGGTTATGGGATGCCGATCATATTATACGTGTTGAGCATGGTGGGGGTATTTGTGGATTAGAAAATTTACGAACACTATGTATACGTTGTCATAAAAAAATTAGCTAAAATTAACTAGGTTGTATGTTAGGTTGTTAGCTAGGTTGTATGTTAGGTTGTTAGCTAGGTTGTATGTTATTAGTACTAATTTTATTGTGTCTAGGATGTTTTTCTTCTATTCAGTGATTCAAAATCACTTTTTATTTTATTATAGAATTCACTTGATTTTTTATCCTCGGGGCACCCATTTGCTCTTAACCAATCTACAATAACCCATCGTTTAAGTTCTAAAGCAGTTCTAAACGTTGTTTCATCCCATGGACATTTATTCCTATGTAACCAATATATATTCCCTAAATTATTATCAATAATTGCTGGAATATAAGCAGTTTCATCCCATGGACATTTATTATCCTTTAACCAATCCATCAGTAATATATTCCCTCCATTTTCTAAAGCAGTTCTAAACGTTGTTTCATCCCATGGACATTTATATTTCTTTAGCCAATTTAAAACCTCGAGATTATTATCTCTTACAGCTTGATTCATTGCTTTGACATTTAAACTTAATCCATTATTATCTGATAGTATCATATTTGAATTATTTTTTATCATATCTGGATTATAATTAATATTAGGTATGTTTATTTCTTTATTTCCTTCTTTTTTTGTTGTTTCATATAAACTTTTCATATTTTTGTATAATGATTTATAATTACTCATGGTGTATGGTGTAAAATAAATATATTTCAAAAAGAAATTAATAAAAAAAAAAATTAACAAAGACATTTCACTTGAGCACTTTCTTTGATTGTTTTGGTACCAATTGTTTCGTTGATGTCCTTGATATTTTTTATCCCCATTTCGATTCTTAAATAATTGTATAATTTATTTTTATCAATCTGTGTAAAATTAATATTTTCCCTTTCATTATTCAAATCAATTGTTTCGATCATTGTACTTTTAACAAAGAAATCCTTACTTATTTCCAATCTTTCTAAGTCACACTCTCTCCCATACTCCTGTAAACACTTGGACATTTCATTATGTTTAACCATGCCATTTATACATCGCACTACACCAATACCTTTAGGATTTTTATTGTAATCATTTCCTAGTAAACATGCTATCTCAATTAAGGAATCATGATTAAAGTTTTTATTCAGTAATTTCATTTCATTAATTATAGTATCTCCATTTGTGATCATGGCTTCACTATTACGTACTGATCTAATTAATTTCATTCCTCCAAATATAATGATATCGCTATCATTTGAAAGTATGTATTGTATTTTATTCAGTTTATATAGAATAGCAAGTTCAATATCAGCCTCGGATTTTGCTTGGATAATGGGGATACCCATTAATGTACACAATTTCTTTGTTTCTTTTATATGTTCATCTGTGATTCGAAAACGATCAGGTCCAACTTTAGCTCGCTCTTTTAATGTTTCATGTTTTAACTCAGGTGGTTTGCCATCAAATACTGCAACAAGTTTTATACCATGCTTCATCATAAATTCAAAACGTTTATATAATCCGTATATATGCGTAGTCTCTTTACCGTTATAAGTTAATTTTTCACGAATTCCATAATATACTTGATGCATAGATAAAGAAATATCTACTCCTACAACCGAATCTTTCAAACTTGAAAGATCTACATTTTCAATAGCATTTGGTGACAAGGTTTTTATTGCACGAGTAAAGTTTTTTATTCCCATATTTAATATATTTTTACATCAATTTATAGTATGATATCTTATTATTAATATTTCATATTTTTATATACAGTCTTATATTTTTATTCTATTCTATTCACAATTTCTTCTTATTTTTCTTATATCTCTACCTTCACCAAACCATAAATTATAATCATAATTATGTTGTCGTGATATAACCGAATCATAATCTTTGAGTAACATTTCGTATAATCCTTGTATTACTTTATATTCAACAATACGTAATAAAATTTCTCTTTTATCTAAGAAAACCCTTTTTCCATCTATTGTTGTTTTTAGTAGATATTTCATTGCCC
>JACKZZ010015534.1_pt1 | contig 16029 bp, 13 predicted proteins | sample 8027871 | NCBI WGS metagenome assembly JACKZZ01 (sample SAMN15724774, study PRJNA655200) | protist metagenome | isolation source: fluorescence activated cell sorting (FACS) single amplified genomes of... | place: USA: West Boothbay Harbor, Gulf of Maine | collected 2000-07-19
CGACGGTGGTGGAGCCTGGCCCTGAGGCTGTTTGAAGATTTGATTCATCTTCCGAATCCGACTCCGAGTCTTCTGCATCTGAATCTTCGCTGTCGCCATCAGAATCAGATTCATTCGAGTCTGAGCCGGAATTTTTGGACGCGTCGCCGTCTGATCCAGAAGCGGTGTCTTCTTGTGACTCTGATTCGGCGTCAGACTCCGATTCTTTAGTTTCTGCAACTTTCTCAACCTGAGCCTCAGCCTGAGCTTTCTCCCGTTGCCGTTTTGATACGGGCGCAGGGGCGAAGAAGTTCATCGCGCTGTCTCCTGCAGCACCTGCTGAGGGCCTGGTTGAGGATGAAACAGTTACAGATTTTTTTGAAATTGGTTTCGAACTGAGAGTCAGACTCTCGGCAACGGTATTACCCGATTCTGTCGTAGCCTGACCCTTGGCCTTCTTCTGCCCCTTAAAGCTGCCGCCTCGGCAGAGCGCTTGGAAGATGGAAGACATGGTGCAAAACACTAAGTTTACTATGTGAGAGATTCTGATTGCTTACGATGAAAGGACTAACTTCAAGTTAACTATGTGAAAGGAATTCCTTCCTAAGACTTACGAAAATAGATTATGGTAGTGATACTGATATAACTTTAAGAGACAACCCTGGTCAAATGCAATGTGATAATCAGATTCAGAATCTGAAAACAAATTAGAGATAAGTGAGGTATAAAACTTGAAGTCGTAAAAATAAAGAAAGTGCCACAACAAACTGGAAAAGCTGCATGGGATCCAAAAAATGGCTGAAAGCAGGTATGGAAAACAGGTAAATCAAAATTGGAGAAAAAATCAAAAAGCGAAGAATATGCAAATAAGCGCAATCTCAGACTCAGAGGGTAAAAGAAATGCAGTGGGAAACACAAAATCGAGGTGAGAGTCGAGTCTTAGTCTTAGGTAAAGGACCTGCATTATTAGATCAAAAATACATGATATACATGAGCATTGCAGCAGCGCAGGGGAGTGCTGACGATTACATCACATCATGATCGATGGTCACAGTGCGAGACACATTATAGATCAAAGTTGAAAGTTCTTAACGACGAACAGCCGAAGTTTGTGAAGCAGTGCCAGTACGCCCAGCCACCTGAGTTTTAAGTTTTAAATTATCGATCGGCATGTCATACCGTAACCACAGAAAAAATACACAGTGACATCATTAACATTGAATGAATTGAATGTTAATCCCCATCTCCAGCTTGACCCGACCCCTCAGCTCTCTTCTTTTGATTTCCTGGATCATCAGCAGACCCTCCCCCTCCCCCGCCACCAACGACGCTGAGGTCTGAGTCGTTTCTCGGTTCACGATTAAAATTTGCCGCACCAGTGCCACTGTGACTCCCTAAACCAAACACACCGTTTGAGACTGAGTCTGGTGCACGTTGATTCTCAGAGTCAGTCTGAATCTGACTATCAGCATCTTTCACGATGCTATCATTGACATGAGCGTCACTCACCCGGAAACTACGACCAAGTCCAAGACCATTGCCAACCACTCCGTTAAGATTTTCATTCTGAATTTCAATCTGCGACTGATTATTCAATGACAAATTACTGCTGTTCAACCCGGTGCGGTTACCTTCGCTCGATGTGTTCGTCGTATTCAACATACTCTCATCGTCGGACAAAACCACGCGCGCTGCCTTAGATTTTTGGCGCTGAGTTTTTATCCTCCCCTTTATCGCCAACACGCTGATGTCACTGTCGTCCAACTTGTTGTGGGTTTTCTGAGTCTGAATCTTAATATTATTCTGAGTAACATTTCTGAGTCTGAATCTTAATATTATTCTGAGTAACAGGTTGGGTTTGTTTAACTTTCTGAGATTGACAATGGCCCAGCTCAGCCCCCAAATGGCGCAGCAAGCTCTGGTCGCTGGCGTTGATCTGAGACAGTCCCAAAACAGCCGAGTTCGGGCCCTGAGATATTTTCGACAGACTCAGCTTCGTCAGACTGCTCAAAGCCGACCCCGTCACATTGTGACTGAGACTTCGTGAGTGCTGGTTAAACTTTAGATGGGGTAGTACTGAATCAGACGCCGAGCCTGGTAGTAAAGGGTTGAGTTTTTTGGACTCTGCCTGGTTCTGAATCTGATTAAATTTACCAATTGAATGGCCGCTGCTAGGAAATTTTGGTGCAGCGTCAGGACCGGGTGGATCGCTATTTACGTTATTTTTCTCTTTCTTCTTGTCTCCCGACACCCTACGTTTCTTCGCAGCCGGTCCAAAGTCGAGCTCGACGTCTGAGTCTTCTTGTCCAATTTCCCCAGGGCCATGTCCAATTTCCCCAGGCCCAGAGTCAGAGTCAGGGTTGTGGTTAAGAGGGTCACCGTCGGAATGGCAATGGTAATCATCATCATCACGATCATGAGGTTCTTCCGCTCTCCGCGCCCACGCCGTTTCTCCGCCTAGAAAGAGTTTTGGTTTTGGGATAACTTGAATCAAATGGGGGGAAGAGGCTTGATTCTGAGCTTGCTGTTGTTCCAGAAGGTGCTTCATCCGAAACCCGTGCTTGCTACCACTAAGAGCGGCACAGGCTTTCGCGAGGAAGTCCAGGACCAACTTTCTTAAAGTTAATTCGGAGTCAGACTCAGTATCGGAATTAAACTTTAACTTGTCGGACTCAGGGTGCGTTTGAAGGTTTGTGCCATTATCATTGGTATTGGTCCCACTGTTTATTATCTGCTTGACCTTTTCCTTTAGACTTAGTGAGTCTGACCTGCGACCACTGGCACTGGAATTATTATTTAGACTCATACCTTTACTGGCATGGATATCACTGTGACTGTCAGCACCACCCCGACACTTACTGTAACTCCTTATCAGCTTCTCATATTCCTCGCTTTGCAAATAAAACCTCTTTATCAAACGCTTAATCCACCGAACGAAAGAAGCGGGAGAGCGGACGAGGGCTGTATCTCCTCGCTTTGCAAATAAAACCTCTTTATCAAACGCTTAGTCCACCGAACGAAAGTTGAACTTGTTTAGCTTGAAGTCACACGACATGCTCCCCGTGCCGCTGTTACTGCAACTCTTACTGTGGCTGGCGCTTTGCCTTGAAGCTAGGGTTGGCAATGACACTGGTTCAAGTTGACCTTGTGCGTCCGACCCCTTCAAGACTAAGTTTTGAATCGGATTCTTCAAGTTCTTAGACTTTGCACTCGTAACATTGTCATTACGTTCAGATCGAGATTCTTCGACTTCTGCTGCTGAGTCTGAGGCTACTGCTACTGCTTCTGCAAGCTCAAAGTACTCCAGGTGGCTCACCGGAACCCCGAAGCGCGCCCAGCAGCTCCTTTTTAGCCAGCGCTCTAACAGAATGCCCTCGACCTCGTCCGCGCATCTATGGTGCAACATGATCTTCACCCCGGGGTCCTGCCGCTTGTAGTGAGTAATGCGGGGGTGGATGGGCTTAGCGGGGGCTGGACTCTGAGTCTTTATGTTAAGCAGATTCAATTTCTGGTTGCAGTTACAGTACTTGCACTTCCCTTTATAGAAATGCTTCGCGCGGCCGATCTTCATGCAGTTTTTTGTGTGCAAACTGCACTTTTCCGGAGGTTTTCCGCACTCCGGGGCTTTGTGGTTGAGGTGGACCGCGTAAACCGAGTGGGGGTGAGGACGAAACTAAGACTTGTCTATTAACTTTGACTCTGAGTCTGAGTTTAATTTGAAATCAATGTCATGATCATCCTTGAACTTCCCGACGCTCGCCTCCATGCTCGCCTGCGAAACGATGCGCCAAGTCTGTGACTTAGTCTTTGGTGACAATGGCTTGGGCTTTGTCAAAGTTGATCCAGTATGATCATCAGTTTGATGAACCTTATCATCAGTTTGATGAACCTTATCATCAGTTTGCTGAACCTTATCATCAGTTTGCTGAACCTTCTGCAGTCCCTCCAGCCCCTCCACGAGCACCTCCCGGCCGAGACCGAGTCTGTGGAAGGCCAGTGCTAGCGCCCAGTCCAGCTCTGGTATTAGAGCATTTTCGCTATTATTGGCGGCGTCCATGAGGAACTCGGTTCTTAGCCGCTCTTTGAATTGTTTCCCCCTACTGCTGCGCCAGAATTTTTCAGTGTTGAAGGCGGGGGGGGGTGCTTGAGGCTTAGTATTAGTAGCCTGAGCAGCCTCAGCCTTAGCCCGACCGACAATGTGCTGAGAGATGTCACTGTTGTCAGGCGTAACCAGTAGATGCTGATTCTGGTTCTGAATCTCAAGTCCGAGACTCTCCTTCAACTTCAACTTGGGAGTGCTGTTACTGTTGGCGGTCGGGGGGACTCCGACACCGCTGACACTGGTGCTTGGTCGGTTCAGTTCTATATGTTTTGGGAGGGATTGCTTCTGAGATCGGCTGGTGCTGTAACTTTGGTTACCGTTCAAGCCGCTGTTGTTGACATTGTAAAATATACCGTGGTAGTCAATGGAGCCCAGGCTGGGAGTCTGATTCGTCAGGTTATGACATTGATTGTGGTAACTAATGGGATTCGATAAGTCTGCGTTCGGAGTCACCGATGCTTTAAGTTTCAGAGAATCACTATCAGATTCAGATAGCTGATGATTACTAAGTCTTAGTCCAGCTGCAGCACCGTCAGATTGAACTTCAGCTTCAGCCTCGGAGTCGGATCCCAGCGCATCAAAGTAATACTCGGTCAGGGCTGAATCGGAGTCGGAATCATGGGCATTGAAGGCTTTCGACTCGGGTTCGGAATGATAATCGGAATCAAATTCAATTTCAGAATCATTGTTGGAATCACCATCAGATTCAGATTTATCTGCTGCTGCTGCTGCTGCTGCCTGCCCAGTACCACTCTGCTGCAGCTTACTATCAGAAACGTCACTGTGAGACTGCTGCTGCAACTTGAACTTTGAAGATGACTTTAAGTTTGAGTGACAGTTTGCTGTAGGACCTTCGACTAAATCAATGTGACTGTCAAACTTAATCTTAGTCTTAGACTTCTGAATCTTAGTCTTAGACTTCGCACTCTTCGAAATTAAATCACTATCTTGCGCAGCGGCAGCGGCAGTGACACTGACAGTCTTGCCGCTAGGCAATGGTAAATATGGTTCTGTTCCTGTTCGAGCAAGCTTGTTCTTCCGCCGCAGCTGCGCGTACCTTATCGTTCTTATGGCATCCATCAGCGGATCGTAGGGCGGTAGGCGCGGACCCAGGTCTAGTTTTATGGTCACGGTCTTGCCACTGACAGGACGGTGACCATTCAAATTAGATTTAAAATTACTTTTAACTTGAAGTTTGTGCCCAGTTTGATTCTGAAATTGAATCTGATTCAAAGTCTTCGAGTTTAGGTCTTTTTTCTGAATCTGATTGAAAAAATTCTTTCTCGGACCCGAATTCTGATTCAACACTACAGTTTTTCCAGAATGACTATGACATCGGTTATCTGAGTCTCTGAGTCTTTGTCTTACAGTAGAACTATTGGCAGCCGCAGTGGTGGCAGGTTTACCTATTACTAATCGCGACAGCTCTGAACCCGAACCAATGTCATTATTGGTACTAGTAGACTTGGCAATGCTCTCTTTCTTTTGGCAATGATTTGTTTTGGATTTCATGACCTGGTACTGCGGTACTACTAGTACCATCCGCTGCGGCTGCCGGATTTGTGACTGTCACAGTCTCGAGGTTTTTCGGAGTAGAAAGTGAGACTGACTCTGAGTCGACCTCTGGAAAGCTTTCAAAACTCTCGCTCAGACTCCGCCTATTGGTAGTAGTAGTAACAGGTCCATCGACGGGGTGGCTCTGATTACCATTGGCATACTGAACATCGTGACCCTCATCTGACTCCAACTTCAAGCTCAGAAGAGACCCAGACTGAGATAATCTTCTAACATGACTGTCAGGTTGAACTTGAGCTTGGCGCTGCGCAGCTGTCGAAAGATCAGCTACAGGGTAGCTCCGAGGAAAAGAGTAATCCATCACAGTGACAATGGCAACATAGAGTAGAAATCTCAACAATTTGTAGCAGAATTGGTAACTTTAGAAGCTTAGTTGGCAATCTTGGCTTTAACCTTTTAGCCTCTTAGACTCAGATAGTTAATGACTGTGTAAAGTCTAGATTTCACAAAAAAAATGTCCAACTATTCTACTAAGACTTGACTCTGGCACTGCGTAAGATACTGACAGCCGACTACACAACAAAGCCGTTTTAACCTAGGTAATACCATTGCAGTTTGGAAAATAGAGCAAAGGGCCAGGCTGCGACACAAAAAACATCTTGATATCAAAATATTACTACCTAATACATAAGTCTTACTGATATCGGAAATTATTTTACCTACAGATGTCTTTGGACATACTTCAACATAATCTCAGAATCATTCGAACCTGAGGTTCCGCTAAAAATGACATTACAGACCGTATCATCTCTCGCAACCTTAGCGCCAGCCCTCGAACTTCAACTATAACATACCACCAATGGCAATAATGAGATTACCGTAACCGTCACGGTTTGACCAGTGGTCGCCGTCGATTATATCGTCGATCATCTGACAGTGATTGGATTCACATTCCAGACTGCGTTCCAGAACGTGCCACTGCCAGTGCGAGTAACACTTCCTTTTCTCTTCTCATCTAAATCTTGGCATGCAAAATATCAACAAATAGTCTAGTCCTATTAGGATAGGTATCGAATTCTGAGAGTCCAAACATTTACATATCACAGTGCTTAGTCTGACTCTTTACCTCCACAGTGACCCTCCACAGTGACAGAGTCAGACTACACTCCGGCACTGGTCACAGTCACAGTGACGCGTATAATGTGTCATAACTTAGTCTTTAAGTTAACAAATATCGAATTAAGTTATTGAATTAAGTTGAAACTTGATGTTCATGCAGAATTTAGCTATTTGATATCAAATCGAGTTCGTGCAGCAGTAGTAGGTATATAAGTCTATCGAATTAAGATAATGCAAATAGCTGGTATCGAATTCAATTAATGGGGCCAGGTATATAAAATCGAATTAAGTTCATGCAGTCAGGACCTGGTATCAAAAATCGAATTAAGTTCATGCTGTCAGGTATCTGATTCTGACATCGAATTAAGTTCATGTAGGGCCCGGTTTCAGTATAATCTAAATGATCTAATATCGTATTCACTTCAATCTAACCATCATACGTTTTTAAATGATTTACACAGTCTCTCCAACATATTAATTTCAAAACTCTAGCTACTGTAACTGAGTCTGACAGCTTGTCACGGTCTAGAGTTATACTGTCAGAAGTTCTTGAGTCTCAGACTAATGTAGTTCTAGCTTATCTTATCAGCTTCTACCGTATTTCTTCTTCTTTTAAAGTCTAAGATACGCGTCTTCAAGTTTACCCAAAGGCTAGACACTATAATTATCACTGTTTTTGATTCTAAAAAATGCCATTTGAATAAGTCTGATTAAATTTAATTGTTCGAACAGCTGCACTAGTTCCTGTCACCATCTTCATGTGAAAAGCCGACAATAATCTTAAAACTTGAACTCCTACTATAACACCCTAAACCGACGTCAAACCATCAGAAGGCTTCAAAACCAAGTGGATCATGGTGGATTCACCGTGGTTTGTATCTGGGATATTATTTAACAGATTTAAAGTTCAGGTACAAACTTAAAGTATACTGCGAGCGATGAAAACTCAAACGTGGAACTAGCTTATCAATCAGTGGATGAGTATCTGATCTCCGCACCCCAAACGAATCTGCGCCATGTAGTGATTGGAAAAATATCAAGATTAGATCTGAAAATCACGAATTTAAAAGCGCAGAATTATAATAGGTCCGAAAGAAATTTCATATACAAAATTAATCATTCCTTGGGTGTGACTTTAAGTTTTTGCAATTTAGTCTGGACGTCGTCGCGACTCTGTCTCTGAGTCTTGACTCTGAGTGGCAGCCGCCGTTACTGTAACTTTTGTACAACTTCAAGTCTAAAATGAGTTACAGAAATTGAATCGGTTGAATCTCAATATTAATATTATTCATTGGAGTCAAGTTTCAACCGTGAACTTTATGTGCCTCTTGAGTGTTTACATCGCTCCGTTCGCGAATCGTGATAGCTATTTTTCTCGGACTCTATACATGGTGACTATGAGTCAGAAACTAGACTAGTCTAGTCCAGTTGCACCCACAAGGCATCATGCCGATGAACTCTCTAGTTTATATTATATCAAAAATTTAGTTCATGATTCTGCGAGCTTACCTCTTATACTTCAGCTGTCACTTGGGCATCAATATCTTTCAATTCTTCCAGACTTTTCTCCTCTAGGTGTTTAGTAAGAAAAGGCTTCACGAGGGCTTTGCCATCGGGTCTGGCAAAAGTATTTTTCTGATCTTTTTTAAGAGCAAAATCTTCCGTTAGCAAATCAGCAAGAACACCAAATCCATCAACGTCATCCGCCTGTAGTGAATCAGCATATTTCAGAAGCTTTTTGACCATATCCTGTTGGGTATTCTGGGGAGTGAGTGTGACAGTGCTGCTTTCTAAGTCATCTATCAGGTCTAACATTTCGATGACTCTCCAAAGATTTTCTCATCAGAAGTTCTACTGTTACATATATAGAGTCTTTAGAGTCCTATGCTGCAGCTGACGTAGGTATCCTTTATCCAGACGATCCTAGTGGGTATAAGCTGATAGGAAAGATGTCCTATTAGAGAAATGCAGAAGACTTTGGGAGTCGGACCGTCACCTTAACTTAAAGAATGAAGTAATATCATTTCCATAATCCAACGAGTCCTGTCTCTGATAGGTATGATGTATCACTAGCGGAGTGAGTAATGTTGCTGATGTAAACTAAATAGCAGTAGACTTCTGATCCCTGCACTCCAGACGAAATTGAATTTGCGTATTATGGAATGACTGAAAAATTAAATTTTAATAAGTATCAGGATTAGATCTGAAAATTGTGAATTAGAAAACACAGAATAGAAAAGAAATTTCATATACAAAAGGATTCGTTGGGTGTAAGTTTTTGCAACTTAGTGCGGACGTGAGTTTTGACCCGGCTGGAACTAAGAACATGATTTATATGGTAGTTAGTCTAGTTTTAGTATGATAAAAAGCGAAAAATGTCTTGAGATCTGATTCTGAGCTCGTGAAATCTCGAAAAGTTCAAGCAAGCGTGCAAATCCGCAAAATAGGCCTCCGCCTGCCCCTGAGGTCTAATCTCGCTTATACAAAGGAATATATTTCCAAAGCAACGGGGCTTGAAACTTGATATATTTCGCAGCCAGTTCCAACTCCACAGGCGGTGAGTGAGTGAGTCAAGCTAACCTGGTCCTTAGGCGGACTGTTTTCGGATTGAACTTCTAGCACATATAATTTCGAACCTATCAAGCACATTGCAGATGAAGTTCAAGAGCGTAGTAACTTACATATTGACTCCCCGAAAGTATAGTCTTAATTGATAAAAGGTTGGGGTTTTTCACTAGCGCCGAGTATCTACCAGGTTGAGGATCATCAGATGAATTAGGAGTGTATTTGAACGAGACAACTGCCAGAGTGTGCCTGTCTTTCACAACCAATCTCTCAAGATTTTTGAATTCTTCACCCGTTAGTTCACGACGCTTTCTCCACGCAGGTAGCATTTCGTATATTCCATGAACTCTGAAATCTGTGATAGGGTGGTCATTGACATCCGTATTTAGAAATTTAACATTCAAGTCTGTCTCTTTCAACTTCTTGTCTGACTCTGGAGGTGCAGGTATGTCTTTTGGCCAGTCGGTAATTACAAGGTTTTTGAAAGCTTTTACTTTATCTTTTGGTATAAAAGTTGACCCAGGGCCAGACCCTAGAGTTAGCTCGCAATCTTCAGTTATATCGTATCTCGGCGTGCTCTGTAAGTTTTTCGAAGTTAAATTAAAAGTGTCACTGATAATTCTAACTCACCTACTGCAACTAAGTACTTAATATCATCAAGGAGTACACAATTACTGTCAGACCCGCCAAAGTGCTACGTCATTCAGATATGCCAAAATCCATTAGAAATATTCGGCATGATTCGCAAGTGAGTATTAGATAGAAACTCGTGTAAGCCTTAGCTTCGCAGGGGCTGGCCCAATCAGATAAGACAAGAGACTTTATGGACACCATATGATTATCAAATCATTATGATTCAGTTGATATAACAGTGTGACTTCTATTGATTGACGTCGTCCACCTCATCTCGCTTCCACACCGGGTACAAGACAGTCACGGATTTACTACATGTGATCAGCTAGAGTAAAGGTAGAGCGCCAACGCCGTGATTTGTTGACCCGGGTTTAGATTAGCATCTCAACGACTGCAGACTCAATCGGGGTTTTTTCATCAATATTTATGTAATAGCCTATTGTTGGGGAGATATTCAGCTTAAAATATCCCATCAGTTTCTATAAACCACTGGCACCACGAGACTCATCAGGCACAGTGACAGTCAACACATAAATTCTCATACCACATCCACTATGGCAAAAACTGAGTAGGCTAATCAATCAAAAAATCAGACACTCAGTGAGCTCAAAAGTTGCAGCCTTTCATGATTTCTGAATTTCAGTCGCTGAAACACACTGATCCACTCAAAACTCAGTCAGGCAGTCGGCCTCGAGCTCCGAGCTGAGGCTCGGAACTGACATCTAATTCTTAGACTTTAGTCATCATTAACAAAAAAAACATCAATCATAATGATAATCGGTCCGGGTAATTACTAATACAGCTACTTGGTTCATTTAGCCGGACAATGGACGCAGACACTGAACTTCCTTAGCCTAACTTACTATTAGCCGTCGCCGACTTCAAAAGATTGCCAGTTATACATTGACATTTTTACACATGACCTCCTATAAGGAGCGAGTATCCGTTCTACAGTTCGCGGCACAACCACTGTTCAAGTATCCAGTAGGGCAGTTATATTGAGACTATCTAGTACCTAAGTACTTGGTTTAACTTTAACGCTCCTTCTGAGCAATGAGCTTGTAGCATGCTCAGCCCTACATTAACTACCGTACTAATATGGTTTAATTTTATGGTTATCTCAGAGGTGAGCACATCGGAGTCGGACACTGTGACTGTAGCAATGGCATTCAAATTAGAAAATTTTCCTTGGACATTGACAATACTGCAGCTGCTGCAATACTGTAACTATCACTCTACAGGAGTGAGCAATCAGCTACAGTAAAGTTAAGTGATTCTCCATGCTAGGCCTACACTACACCACGCAGCGGAAGCCGCAGACTCAGACTCAGAGCGGAGCATTGAATCATATAATCACTGTCACTGTGACTGAGCGGATCAACCTGAGGCTTTCGTACGGGGTAGCCTAAAAACACAAATTGAGCTGATAACATTAGTAACGAGCAAAAAAGCCATACCTTATTATCGTTTGGATCATGATGTATTTCCAGCAGTCGGTAGAATCTCGGTTTGATCTCTCTATAATCAATCTCGTCTGAAGTTGTTGTACCAGAAGTGGTATATAGTCCAATTTCGATAGGTGGTTCATTTTCTGAATTATCAGGAATAATCCTTCCTCCTTCTTTATAAATCGGAGCCATGTTTTTTCTATCTTCGTCAATAATATTTTCGATATCAGGGTCCATCGCCAATTCTTTTAATTTATTACTGTAAGACCGCTTTCTCTGTTTGATATACAGTCCTCCCCAATCAAAAATAAAACCTGGCTCAGTAACAGGCCCCCACACATCTATGTGATTAGCCTGATCAATACCTGTGATTGCACATTTATGCTTTTTGTCAATGATATGCAACCCCAATTTTGTTTTCCTTCCCAAGAGTTCTCCCAGGCGCGTGCCTTTCAGATACGGGTAAGACATAGATATTTCTTCACCATGCAGTCGATCAAAATTCCAGTTACTGGCTGTTGTCATATAACTATTGTATATATACTCTTTTTTTGTTTCTTTGACCTTGATCTCTATATCATCCTCTTTCTTTTTTTTAGGATTAGTATTAACACAACTTTCACCTATAAATAACTTCTCTGCATGAGGTGGATGTAGAATAAAATTATCTTCAATAAAAATGGGCCTATGAAGTTTTGACGTCTGATACCCCTTCACGACTTTGTCGTCACTGATTTCGGTGGTTTCTTTAACATCCTCGGGATAGAAGAACCTTGGAATCTGCTCGGTCTGAGATATTTATGACAATGATGATGATATTACATGATGCTTGCAGCTCAGGATCAGGTCCTGTTACACATACGGAGAATATACTAGATTAACCAGCTCGAAAACAGGAACAGGGAAAACCGGCACCGCATCCTCACTCAGACTGTACAGACGGAACATCACCCCCCAAAAGCTACTAGATGGCCGCAGTGCAAACGGATCGAGCTCGAACGAACTTAAACTTAAACGCTTGGTAGGCAGATAACTTTTCCTACCTAGCAGAACTGAGTGATAATTCACTCGCTGGCAGCTAATCTTGTCCCGGAATGTGAGAGCGCTCGAAGTTGACCATTACGCACAAACCCGCACGACTGCAACTTTGTTTGAACCAAACGTTCGAACGCACCTGACCTAGCTAACTGTACCTAAAGTTTTTTACGAACATTATCCCATTGAATGCTCTAATTTCCTCTCCTACTTAACTAGGACTTGAGAAAACTCTGCATCAATATATGTCTAATCTGTTACTGTAAGTAATTAATTACTTATTTGAAAAGAAAGGTAGACAATATATTATATGACAAATTGTAATATCAACTTTTGATAGTAAAATGCCTCGACTTCCGAGCTCAAAAAATCTATAAAAAAACAACAAACTCGTATAGTAATACTCGCTAGCGGTACTAACAGCATAACTTTAAGAACTAAGCCCGGAAAAACTCCAGCTCACAGGAATAATGGATGTCGAGTTTGTGAGCCTGTGAAAATTTAAAGATCGTGATCCGAGCACCTGATATATTATGTCGATGTCTGAACTTGGAACATCCGCAAACTCGCAAACTTGATCTCAAGTCTCAGACCCGAGTCAGAACTCTTTCAATTTGGGAGCATAGGGGCTTATTCCTGCAGCTAGAGAGCTTAATATTATTATATTTCGTAGCCGAGTCACTGTCCACAGTGACAGTGACAGGGAGTGAGTACATCACAGCGGAGTTAAACTCTCTATTAGATGATTATTTTTGGATTGTGGACCATAAATAAATCATACAGATTCAAACAAATTGAGCTTGCCGCTGTAACTTACAAATTTAGCCACCCGAATCTCAGTATTACTATTTTCTGCTAAATCTTTAATATTTTCTAAATTTTTTACTAACGCCGTTTTCGTCACAACACCGTATTTGAACGATATGGATGCCAGTTTATACATTTCTGAATCTGTCGAATTCGCATTCGTTATTCTCCTCGCGCTACTGTAGTATATGTCATGAACTTTGAGACCTGTAATAGAGTTAAACTTGGAAACACTCTCCAAGTCTTTCTTGACCTTTGTTTCTCCTACTACGCCTTCCCCTGATATAACGGCACTGGTGTCAGCGACAGTCATAGTATTAAGCCCCCTCAACTTCATAACGGCCATAAATTCATGATTCATTTTCATCATATGATCCGCCATTTCAAAGTCTGTCGTTTTGAGCTTCTCGGCTTTAATAGAATCAGGTACGGGTATGTCATGTGGCCACTCGTCGCTGTAAACCAGAAATTTACGAAAAACATTCACATCTTCTCGACGAATATAACTTTGTAAATCTAGCTTGTTCCCAGTACAGTTACTTTTTTCGTATCTCGGCTGGGAAATTCAGTTTATGTGGAGACTGAAACAACACTAAGTATTCATACTTTTCGATGAATACATAATCAACGCCGCGAGATCGCTACACCATTCACAAATGCCAGACTCCGATTAGAGTATTTAGCATGTGTCACTCACTGTTAGTGGTCACGAGAATCAGGTCATACCTATTACAACGCTCATTTATAAATTTGACAACAGTCACTGACAGAGAATGATCAACTTGCAAATTTAATTAAGTAGTTACACCCTGAGTCAAATTTCAAAAACGTAAAATTAAATCTCAGAGATAATCATAGTCTTATATCGTGTCATAACCAAAAATCTTAACCATGATGATAAACCGAGAAATCTTGGACCAGAGAAGACTAAGGGATGCCTAAAACTTTTTGGCAAATTGAAACAGGCCAAGTTTTTTCCAAATTACCTGAGCCTCACGTTCAATTTAATATGCCTCAATGTACAAAAAACCTTCATCCTCGACCAAGACCAGGTCCGGAGTCCAGGCTGAGGTACCACTACGACTACAGGAACATGGTCCTGTAGTAGTACTACTAGTTCAACTTGAACTTGGCTCATTTGACCTGACTGTTACTGATTCTACACTAATCATTTTTGACTTTACTTACTTCACGAGAAGATGCTGCACGACTACTTGATCTAAATCTAAGGCATGCTCGGAAGTTATAACCCACTTGTAACAATGTCGCTCATTGTCAATCTTATTTCAGATTCAGAAGTCAGTGAATTAGATACTCGCAAATTAAATGAACTCTCTCAGAATGTATATGCTCTTAGAGAAGGCTCAAGCCATCAGTATAAAATTTTAAATTTTTCATGTTGCGCAGCGATGACACAAATTTAAAGCGCAGCATTTCATTAAATTATTTAAGTAATTTGAGTGTAACTTTTAAAGTTTCTTTAACAAGCTAGTAACTTTAAGTCAGTATGATTCTAGTCAGACTCAAATTCAGTCACAGTTCGATCAAATCGGACGCTCTCATTTTAAATATAGCTTAATCACACATTATTAAGCTCAAAACATTGACAAGCAAAGCCGTACCTTAGCACCACGATCACCATCTGCAGCTAGCACTGCTCCTCTTGAAGCTGGCGAGACCGAGTTATTCATGTCATTATCATTGTCGGGACCTTTTTGTCCAATGTGATCTCTATCTAACGCTGTGCCCAATGTTTTAACGACATGCATGAAAAAGTTCTTTAACACAGTAAATTTCTGCTCTTGATAATCCTTCTCAAATACTGCATTTTGTAAAAGCCTTTTTGTTTCCTTACGGCTAGGAAATATCTTTCTCATTGATTCAAGCTTAGCGTCTGCGACCTCCTCACGAGTATTCCTAAGACGGTGTTTAATAGCCTCATCTAGGATATTCTTGAATTTCAACTTTGTCACTGATTCAGGCTCAGGCTGAGCCGTTAACTCCTGAGATTCTGAAGCTGAGTTTGGATCTTGTCCTTTATCATACCCCTTATCAAGATCGGTTAACTCCTTAATGGAGAGAAATTTTTTCTTTTCACCATCAGTTGCTAGTTTCACCCACTCATTGTAATCATAATATGGAGTTGCTGGCGGGAAAGCGACAGATTTAGACGATTTAACGTGACTCACTTCGTCAGATACTGTGAGCTGTTTAAACCACTTTCTGAGACCCACAACATTCCCCCAAATTTTTTTCGGCTCATACTTATTATCACAATGTTTCAAAACATGGTGTAGTAGTTTTTGTTTTCGATCATCAAGCTTGTTATCACGAGTAGCATCATCAATGGGGATCGCTCTGTGGCTGCTTGCCGGGTCATACCTATATTTCTGCAGAATAGGCCACCTAGAGGCGAGAGTGAGAAAGGAATCCAAGACCTGTAACTTGAAAATTGCCCTGGCACTACTCTCGCCTTTGTCAAGCTCTGACGTAAAAAGTTGACCATGTTTATCATCTTTCAACGTTCGTAGACTCATCATATGTTCAGCAATCATGTCATCGGCAGTGACAGAGGTTTCTTTACCGTTTATCGTCAAATGCTCCATCGGGACTTGTGACTGTTCCTGAACAGAGCTTTTGGCCTTGTACACTGACTCACGAGACTCAAAGCTGTCTTGGTAAGTGTTTCTATCTAGCCTATTGGCAACGAATTCACCTATCCACCCGGTTTCAAATAATTCCCCGACTTCTGGTTCTCGCTCTTGCTGGGGAAAAATCACAGTCATAATCAAATGGATATCGCGATGGATTATACCCTAACTTGAT
>JACKZZ010019537.1_pt1 | contig 16011 bp, 6 predicted proteins | sample 8027871 | NCBI WGS metagenome assembly JACKZZ01 (sample SAMN15724774, study PRJNA655200) | protist metagenome | isolation source: fluorescence activated cell sorting (FACS) single amplified genomes of... | place: USA: West Boothbay Harbor, Gulf of Maine | collected 2000-07-19
CTCCCTTACTAATTTGTAAATTGAAGATATTTGCTCTTGTAGACTCTTTCCGGTATTTTGAAAATGGATGTGCTCCATCAATGCAACTTTTCTGCCTTTGAACCAAATTCTATTTTTATTTTCAACTTCCAATTTTATTTTTTCGTTAGACTTTTTACTAGTGATATCTGGTAATGGTTCCTCGTTATCCTCTTTTTCTTCTACGGTCTTTTCCTTATCCTCTTCTGGTTGAATTTTTCCCTCTAGTTTCGTATCATTGTCATCAGTAGTACTTGGTTTTAATTCATTTGCGTTTCCAACAACGCCATATTGAGCTGCATTTGGTGTACTTTTAGGACGCGAGGCACTGGCACCTACTGTTGTGGTTGCTTTTGTATTATAATTCAATAAGGTCTTCGTTTTGTTAGTAGTTTTAGGTCGTGGTGGCAAATCATCTTTATTCTCTTCTTTTTCCAGTGGCTCTCTAGCTCTGGACGGCCCAGTTTGAGGCCTGGGATTGTCTTGAGTTTTTTTCTGTTTCATACCATACTTTGAAGTATGGGGTCTTGATATAGAGTTAAATAATAACTCATTGTCGGCTCTAATCTTGTCGCCATCCCAACCTGTCACTGCACCTTCTACCGCTTTGTGATCCTCTTTCCCTTCGACAAGTATCTTATCATTGATGGTTTCTTCACTTGTATTTTCATCGGTCATGATTTACTAATATGTTATTTTGATAACAAGTTTTTTGCTTTATTTTACAATTACACTTATATGTTGATTTAGTTATTATTTATATAGATTATAGGATATGATAGAATTAATTTATTAATTAAAATATTTATATTTATTTATTATTATTATATTATTATCATCATAATAAAAATGTATACCTGGTACCTGTTGTGGTATACTGGTATACCAATATAATAAATACAAGTACTGCCGGACTGATGTGGTACCTGTATAAGCATAATATAATACTAGTACCTAGGTATAAATAATACTGTCCTACCATAGAAATAGTATTGCAAATTAAAACGGACCTATTAATGTTATTTATTATAGCTCTTATTTTTTCATTTTGTCTTGTTGCACTGTTGTCTGTTCTCTTCTTGTTTTTTTAAGTAAAAAGCTAAAAAAATGCACGTTATAAGTGCAGCTGCACAAGCAATTATTAGTACTCTTGTCCTCTTGCTATTTTTTACTAGACTACCAAGGTTAAGGTATTAATAGCTAGTTTACTATATATTATAACTATATATAATAATACTGTGCACTATATATATACGACTAAAAAATAATAAATACTCTGTCACATAATTAGTTACTTTTAATTATATTTTATAATTACAAGGAAACGGTAAAAGAAAGATCGATTGTATCTTTAAAATTTCACATATTAATTTGGCAAGCTTTGCTCTCTATTTTTTGTTGGTTTCTCAATGCCTTGAGGTATATTATTTTTAAAACATGGGTGGCGTTACGTCAAATTTAAAAAAAGCTTTAGCCAACGTAGATCCTCTTATAGGAACTAAGACCAGAGAAGAAAAATTAGCTGTGGTATTCAAATATGTAGATAAAAAAAAAGATGGAGTGGTTGATATGTCAGAGTTGAGTTTGATGGCTGAAAAATTAGACAAGCGAGGCGTAGAGGAAGTGCGGCAAGAATTTATAAAATTAGATCAAGACCAAGATGGTGTAATTACACTAGACGAATTTACAGACTATTATTTGGAACAGCTTGGTGCATATGAAGATCAGGAGTTTGAATTTTGGTGTCACGCTATTTTACATTTAAAGCACTATGGAATGTCGCAACTGTATAAACATAATTTAATTAATGAAAAAGGCGAGGATTTAAATCGAGTAAAAATTGCAACAAAGAAAGAAAAGGAAGAAAAGAGGGCCTTAAAGATAGCTGCTGAAATGAATGTAGATCCAGTTAGTTTAAGAAAGGCAAAAAGTCGGAAAATGGAACTTAAACGTATTAAAATGATAGTGGAGGGGACTGGCTCGTTGTGTGATTATAGTGATGGTGAAGCAAAGGGGGCACACGGGAAGTTAAAAAAATTAAAAGCTGCTGCTAAAATGATAGGTCACTTTAGCGCACACTTGACAGATGAACGAGCAAGTGCAAAACAATCCCAAGGTTTTTGATGAAAACCTGTATTAATAATACAATTTGTATGTTGTTTGTGTATTATATTATTTATAAAAATTTATTATATAAAAAAATAAATAAAATTGTAGTATGTGAATATAGAAAATTATTAAGGTATATTATAACTATACGGTATAAGTAGTCGGAACAAAAGTTACAAAAAAAAAAAGAAACGCAAAAAGAAACTATACTGTAGCACTGTAACTGTAGCACTGTAGCACTGTACAGGCTACGAAGCCTCGTACTACAGAAAAGTACAGACCGGGTATGATGGTATGCCTGGTATGATATTATAAAAAGGAACGGAAGTCTGTTTAGTGTTGTATTCCATGCTAAAAGAACATGTGCGGTAAAGCCTTTATTGGATTTTTCATCTATGCTATATAATACCTGGATTGTCACAGCAGTACCATAATGATATGACACTACCAGACTATAATACTTATTGTACATCATTATACATTTCTCGATACTACTAACTACTGCTCACGTGTTTTATTCACAAAAACATAGAACAATAAAACCGAAATATGCAGTAAAACCTTTGTTTGCTTTTTGCTTATTGAAAACTTTATTAATTTAAACCATTTTTTCCGATTAGATCACATCTACGAAATATTAAAATAATAGCAAAAGCTCGATTGTATTATTTTTAACCTCATACTTGATGTTTAAGATTGCTTCTTGAATTTATTGAATAAGTTAATTTTAAGTTCTTTTCTGCAATTTAAACGAAATGGCATTTCATGTCCGTAATATCGCGACTGCGAAAGCAAAAACGGCTTTCTCTCGGGGTGCTGCTATTGTAACCAATAACAAAGAGAACAGGGTAACACTTTATACAATGAAATACAATGCTGCCGATTACAACAGTGCGAAAGTTATGTCTTATCCAGCAAATATAAAGTTTGGAGAATTTAAGCGCCGATGCTCGGAGAAAATGTCCTGCACCATTACTCGAATTTTTACTATCAGTGGTGGTGAAATTGAAATGGCAAGTGAGGTCCAAGATGATGACCGGCTTGTATGCTCTACTGGACAAAGATATGTATCAGTCGAGCAACAAAATATGCAGAGAAACCTTGGTCAGACAAGTCATTTCGATGCCGCTAGACCACTTTCTCTGACGACAGACATGGGAAGTCCACTGAGTCACGCCGCTCGATCCAAGCGGGTTTTAAAACGTTTCAAAAATGCTGTAAGAAATGTCAGACGAATGTCAAACACTGTTAAAAATATGAAAGACAAGAATAAGCAAGTACCTGAATCAAATATAACTAGCGAAGGACACTCAGCTACAGGCAATCAAAATACAGTTAACGATGATGATGAAAGTATCATAGGAAGTCTACAGGATCAAGATGTGGTATCCATGCGTACTCGTAGACGCTCACATGCGTCGTCGTTAAAGGATCAAGAACGATCAAAATTTAAACGATCTACTATAGCAAATATTGTCATTGGCGTCTGTAAACAAGAAAAACCGATTATCATCAGTCCTGAATCGAATTTTCGATTGGCATGGGATGCATTTGTGGGGATCTTAGTTGTATATTATACAATCATAGTTCCAGTTCGAGTTGCTTTTGATAGCGCAGAACCAACACCGGAAGAAACTGTACTAGATATGTTTTTCAACGTAATATTTATCATTGACATTGTTTTAAATTTCAGGACGGCTGTAAAATTAGAAGGTGTATTAATTGAAGACCCTGTAAAAATCCGAAATGCATATTTGAAATCTTGGTTTTTAATTGATTTTTTATCAACTGTGCCTGTTGATTTAATATTTGTATTTGGAAACAATGACGAAGTAGGTAGGGAGGCGGCACAAATAAATAAAATGTTGAGGTTACTTCGTATTTTCAAATTGCTTCGTATGATGAAATTAACTAGGATATTAGCTCGTATTGAGCGATATGCAAAAATTGATCCCAGTTTAATACGTTTGTCCAAACTAGTAGGAATTTTAGTAAGCACATGGCATATGATTGCATGTTGCTATTGGTTTGTTGCTATGTTAGATTTTTCTAGCCATTCCGAATCACAATGGATTCCACCGACAGATGTTGTTATTTCTAGTCCTTTTTCAAATCAATATGCTCATGCATTTTTTTGGGCAGTAGTAGTAACATCTGGTATAGGATGGGACATCTATCCGGAAACACCTGCTCAAGTGTACTTCACTACTGTTGCCATAGTTACTGGTTTATTGATGTATGCTGTAATTATTGGTAGTGCCAGCACTTTGCTTTCTAATTTGGATATAGTACAATCGGAAAGAAAACGAAAATTGGATGAAATACGAGCTTATTTGAGGCATCGTAAAGTTGGCAAGAAGCTACGAGAGGAAATTTTTGAATTTTACGAATACCTATTTTCTTGCAACGTGAACTCTCTGAAAGAATCGGACGTGCTCTCAGAATTACCCCAAAGCCTTCAATTAAAGCTAAATTTAGAAGTCAATCGACAAGTAGTGAATAGTGTACCATTGTTTCATAATTGTAGCGAAGAAGTTTTGGCATCGGTCATTGAGCAATTGTACCAGATTGTGATGTTACCAGGTGAATATGCATGCGAACAAGGGGATATTGGAGAGGAAATGTATTTTATAGTACGTGGACGGATACAAATAATATACGAGTGTCAACGCGGGACGAGAACCGAATTAGCAATACGGAAAGACGGAGAATTTTTCGGTGAAACAGCTTTAATAAATAACCAACCACGATCAGCCTCTGCCAAGGCTTTAAGCTACTGCGATATGTTAGTTCTTGCAAGGTCAGGCTTTGCTGTAATAAAACATCGCCACGCTGGCGTTTTTGACCGGGTCGAACTGGCAAGCACTAGAAGATCTATAAACGTGGACAAAATAAGGGGTGTTGTTGCTCCTTATGATTCAGAAAGAAAAAATGATGCAAATAAAATGCAACAAACAAGACGTAGAGATAGCCTCGTTTCAACTGTGTTAAAGCTAAACCAAATCGAAAGAAATAGCATGGAATTAAAAAAAAACAATTTGGTTGAACAGCAAAAACGAAAAGGATTAACTAAAATAAATCCGGAACCTATTGTAACAAAACAATGAACACGTTTTAAAAAATGGGGGGCCTACTTTAAAATAAAAATAATACACGTACGAAACCATATATATAGTATAATTAATGCATTAACTTAAATATATATATATATATAATATATTACGAGGATTACAATGAATTATACCCCTGGTACAATTTATTCCCCGCCCTCTTCATATTTTTCAACAACAGGAGGTTGATAATATCTATTTAACCTCATCGGTAATTTTCTGTTACAGGATTTATTTGACAAATTTTGTGAGATAGATATTAATATTGGCTCAGTCACTGTATTCTTTTGAGAGTAGGGATTGTCAATGGGTACGAATAAAAAATTAAAATTACCGTACCAATTTAATAGTATTATTTTACGACACTAGTTCGTAAGCTAAGCTAATTTAATCAGATTAAAAATATGTTTTTTTAATAATATTTGAATATATTTTTAATATCTGTTTGTTCATCATAGAGTAATTGTGGTTTTATTAAAATATTTTGTTTTTTTTGTACGAATAGTATTTTATTTTATTTTTAAAATACGAGTCGGGTAATATATTCAATATATGATGGTTAAAATCTAAAGTTATAATAATTTTACACGAATATATATATTAAGAGTAAGGGAGTAAAAGAAATTTATACTCGTATAATATATGAGTAAGAGAAAATATTATATTTTTTATAAAAAAATTAAAAAAATATCTTGTTTAAATTGAGTGTGAGGTTTTACTTATATATTTGTTGTTGTAATAAGTTTTGGTACATCGAACGCATGAAATCTATTGCTTACATCGCCATCATCCCAACGTAACTCTACTTTCGATTCACCAACATTGTAAACTGTAGCAGGATAAAGTTTATTGTCCATCGTCCCCAAAACATTTACACGATCTCCAATCGCAAATCCGGTTCGAGAGCGATCATCTGCTAAGGATTTTTTTGTCACACTTTTAGTTTCTGCGGCGTGAGCGTCTACTGTTACGATTATTGATCCCTCCGCCTCTTGATGCTCTACTTTTTTCTTTGCTTGCTCCGGTGCTGGTAGGGGCATCTTTTTTGCTGATGCTTCCTCAGGTGCTGGTGGAGGGAGTTTTGTTGATGAAGTTTTCGCTTGCAACTTTGCTTCCTCGGGTGCTGGAGGGGGGAGTTTTTTAGATCCTTCTACCTCCTCTTTGTCTTGCGTTTTTGTTTGCTCCGGTACTTTCTTCGATTCTTTTATTATCTTTTCATGCGCTCTTGGCGCTTGTTCTGATCTTTGATTGAAACACACAACAACGGCAGAGACATTATCGACTGAACCTAATGCAATAGCTTTGTGAACAATATTTTTAGAAATTGTTCCTATAGGAATTCCTCCAGCGATTTGATTGCGAATATAATTAACTGCTTGCTGGTTGGATACAACATCCCATAAACCGTCGCTAGCAATGATGATAAACTCATCTTTCCTTTCTATTTTGCGTAATACGACATTTGGTGTTGCAATTAAGGCTCCAGAGGTTATGAGATTTAAATCTGGTTTCTTACTCCCTACTATTTTTTCCACCAAATCTTGAGACGTTTTTACATGACCTTTGTGGCTTATATCACCAAACGCTCTAGATACAGCAAGATCGCCGTATAAACGGTCTTTAGAATTTACTGTACCGCCAGCTGCTCTTAGTCGAGCTTTTTCATCCTCCCTAGATGCTTTATGATCTTCGCTCAATGCAACTGCTTTTCCGTTATCAGTTGATAGAACCACTCGAGAATCTCCAACCCACGCAATATGCGCCCACGTATGTGCTATTTCAACTTTCTCAGGTACTGAATTTTCATTTTTTTCATCGATATTGCCTTCAAACATTTGACGGCGACTTGATACAACTTTACAAGATCTTGCTTTGTCGACGGACTGCCGTTTTAGCCCACTCGGCCCTGTGGTTGGCAAAACTTTAGTCTCCTCATCCGTTTCTATTGCAGCTGCTGCCGTCTCCTCTTCTTCTTCATGCTTTTTTTGGCAGATAATGGCATATGCACCTGTGGAACCGGACATATGATTGTCCTCATTAGGGGCCTTTCGTGAGGTTCGTGTCAACGTTTTCTTGAAGCTACCATCAGATACTTTTTTTTTCATTTCAAATATCACGTTAGCTGCATCTTTTAATATTTTCCAATCGACCTCATGGGCAGCCTGAACAATTGCCTTTTCAGGATCTTCCAAATAGTTTGCTTGCTTTTCTAAGAATTTTCCCATGTTAGCTTTTAGCTGGCTAGATGCTCCATTTCCTGCATGTCCATCAAAAACGGCAAATAACATTGCAGTACTTGGTACAAATGTCGAATCATTAGCTTCATTGCTAAAGTTAAGATGGGTCACTGCAACCATGTCCTCCATGTTGTTTCTTCCACCAATTTTTGCATCATGGGTAACGCAAATGTTTAGTTTTTTGCAATCATCATCTTGCCCTGCATATGCATTCCGCTTTGCTAGGTTGAAAACGTTGTATTCACTTCCCATTATACTGCATGGTTTTAAATCCTCATCATCATCAGCTGAAATATTTGTCCTTTTACTAAGCGGTTTTAATTGCCGATTGGATGATTTTGCTGGGATTAATGATCCCTGGCTTAATCCCAGGCTATCATCATCGAATACATCGACATCAAAGACGTCTTCTTCCTCGTCTTCTTCATCATCACTATCCTCGTAGTCATCGTAAATGGTTAATGGCAAAGGCATCGCCCCTTCGTTTGTCACCCATTCATGCCTCATAACAGTTTCAAGCGTTGGTCGTTTTGATGGGTCTTTGTTCAGCATGCTTTTAATGAAATGCCTTAAATGTGGCCCAACGTTATTACAATCCTCTGGAAAGCGTAATTCATCATTTTTCACTTTTCGACCCAATTCTATTTCATTCGCTGCCATCCATGGAGGATGCCCAACAACGAGCATAAATAATGTTGCCCCCAATGACCATATGTCTGCTGGTGGTCCAGAGTAAATGACTGTGTCAAATGATAATAATTCGGGTGCCATAAATGCAGGGGTACCTTTTGGTATACTAAGTTTCTCTCCTTCTTTAACAATTTGTGCCGTTCCAAAATCTGCTAATTTGACGTTGTCATTTTTATCTAATAATATATTTTCCGGTTTGATATCACGATGTATAACATGTTGTGAATGCATATATTCAACAGCGCGAAGGCATGATCGAAAATACTTTCTTGCCTTTTCTTCGTTTAATGGTTCCCCTTCGTTTTGTATCTCTCCACCACTACAATATTCTTGAATGATGTATATGTAATGGTCTGCAGGATCATTTATCACTTCTTGTAACGCTACTATATTTTCATGTGCCAACAATTTCATTACTTCTATTTCCCTTTCAATATCTTCCATAAGAGAGGATTGACCACCAATCTTACCCATCTTCTTCTCCAATTTCTTTTTATCCATGATTTTCATTGCATATTTTTGGCTTGTGTTTGTATCTATGGCTAATTTGACGTCGCTAAAGGCGCCAGAACCTAGGTGTTTGCCACATTTATAATTATTAACCATCTTCGTTCCATCCTCAGACTTTTTTCTTTTCGCAGTAGTTGTAATTTTTGTTGCTGCAGATTTGGCAGCAAATATATCGGAAAATATGTCGTCTTTCTCGCCATTATTATCGTTAAGATCCTCCGCAGTGCTATCTAGTTTATTTCCACTTCGTGACATGCTGCCGATTCCGCTTGTCCTACGACGTGATGATATACGATGTATTAATTTTGCACTGTTTTGATGAATGGATTGCTTTCGTTGTATTCTAATCTTTCGTTTTTTTTCATTTTGCTCTATCAAAATCTCTTTGAATTTCGTAGAGCTAAGATTGTTGAACCCATTCAACGTTAAACACATACATTTTAACTTTCCTTTTGCTATGATATTTGCGTTTCTTTTCTCAGTTCTATCTAGTAAAGCAGCTTCTCCGACACATGCTCCTTGATATATTTTTGTTAAGTGTTTCATCGAGCCATCTGGTTGGTTCTCCGTTATCTTAGCAATCCCGCTGACAATAATAAAATATGCATCCTGTTCTACTGAATCTCCTTGACGAATAACAAAATCACCATCTTCGTAATTACGTGGTTCTAAACTTTGAACAATTTCGTCACGATCTTCAATTGGTAATTGTGATAAAATCAAAATTTTCTTCGTTAAAAGAAATAATCTTACTTCTGGTTGGGTCTTGAAAACTTCGCGGCCTAGTGACATACACGTACAGTCTCCAACTGATAAAATACTAGCGCTGGTTTTCCCATCAAATAATAAGGACATTTCTCCGAAATAACCTCCTGCATATAAATGTGTTATTTCTATGTCGGTTTCTCCTTCTTTAGTTGCTTTTTTTGTTACTACTGCTTCCCCTTCTGTGATTACATACATTCTGTTGCTGCTTTCTCCTTGTTTGATTATCTCGTCGCCATCATGAAAGGTTATTTCATCCATAACTCCCACCAATTTATTTCGGTATGTTTCTGGAAATTTTAAGAAAAATTCACAGGATTCTACTGGTGTTTTGGGTACTTCCTCATTTTTTGGTGACGTTGTTGGCTCGAACGCAACAAAATCGTCTTGTTCAAACCAGTCTCCTAAAACTTCATCATCAGACTCATCGGAATCAGAAGCATCGCTGCTACTCCCATCGCTTTCGCTGTCTGCTTTGGCGACGTTGTTAGTCTTACTACTAAGTATTGTCTTATCCTCTTCATTACTAGTGATGACTTCTTGTACCTTTTCTTCTATAACATTTGTTTTCTCTTCTTTTTTTATAATTGTTTTCTCGGCAACAATAACTTCTTCATCTTCTTTTTCTTCGACCACCTCGACAGATTTGGATTGTCCACACCCCATGCTTTCTGTCACGCACTATAGATATGTCTGGCAAACACAATTATGGTGTTGGTGATATTGAGATGAAATATGGTTCGATGTAATCGTAATATACAGAGTATTAATTAAAAAGTATGTTGGTGGATATATATAGAAGTTGTTTGTTGTGTGTATACTGTGTCGCCAGTTGTTTGCCAGTTGTTTGCCAGGTTTGCCATAGCCTGGCCAGGTTTTTGCATACTGGCATAATAAAAAGATATAATAATATAATAAGTTAAAAAGTCTCAGCACCTCACCAGCTCACTCTCAGGCGACACGCTGCTTTTGCTTTTGCTTTGCTCAGCTTTCTACAGAAGGTATAATAGCTCTGTATTATGATACAGTAACAGGCCAGTACATACTGTAGAAAGGCTGTGATGTGACTCTGACTCTGCACTCTAAACTCTGCCGGTATTATAGCTCTAGCTAGAGCTAGCCAGCTAGAGCTAGCTCGCTCTAGCTGGGAGCTCTACCACTGGTAGCTCTAGATCTACAGTAGCTTGAATTTTCAGATATTAAATGGTTTGGATTTCTATGTAGCTACGCGTACGTGTGGTGGTGGTGTGGTGGTACCAGGTACTGTATTATAACAGGTATAAGCAAATTAAAATCATCGTTTTTCAACATAGTAATAATAATACCTGGTATTATAATCGTCGATAAGGAATCAATCATCAACAAAAATCACCGCGCCTCTCTATACTCTACCTGGTGGTATACCTCATCTACTACGCCGCCCACTTTGCAAAAATCATTTACATTTATACGAAAAAATAAGTTTGAATCAAACAATGAATGAATCTAACCCAACAATAAAAGCAGTAGCCGAAAAACAAGATAGATAATCAGAAAAAAATAAACAAGAATCTACTATTCATAATGTCATTACTCAGAAACAGTCCAAACAACCATAATAACAATGGAGAGGATATGCAAACAATGGTCGCTACTGCATTTCAAAATATCAGAAATCAACTAATTGTAGCAGAGCGTAACTTATTACAAAAAATTAAGTCGAGAATTGTTGAAACTGATAGTAGTTTTGATAACAGTTTCGTCATCACGGCGGCTACTACCATTCAAGGGGTAACAGATACCTCATCATCATCAAGTAGTAGTAGTCGCACTGACAAGGCTCGTAACGCTAGTAGCATTGGCATCACTAGAAGCAATAATGAAACTCCAGACGGTGGCAGAAGATCCCCCCGTAAAAAAAGAAAGACATCTCTTCGACCACGCCATAATAACTCAAGTATTGATAAGAAAAAAAGTCGTCGACGGCAGTTAAAAACGAAACCAAGGGTTACATCAACAATAAAAAAAAAAGGTTCATCATGAAAGACAACTCTTCGACCACGCCTTAATAACTCGAGTATCGATAAGAAAAAAAATCGCCGCCAGTTAAGAACGAAACCAAGGGTAACATCTACTACAAGTAACAATATCGCACCTGTAAATAATTTGATGGTCGGTTCAAGAGGGGATATAAGCACGGGTAAAATGATTATTTACAATGCATTGCCAGAGGACGATAAACAGCAACGATCTTTTCGGGTTGGTAGAATTATCGATATGAATCCACATACTAATCCAGGCCAAGTACAAGTACATCATTATGACAACTATAAAAAAAATAAGAAAAAAATGACTAGTATGCCTTTTAAACCTGCGTATAGTAATGATAGTATTGATAATCCCATTGAAGTTTATGCTCGGAAAATCAATTCTAAGATGGTAACAAGATATGGATCTTTTACAAAGATGTATAATTGGATTCCCCAACGTGATGTTATACTTTGTTTTGATAATTTAACAAAACAGAGCAAAGTCCCAACTGATATTATCAATCGATACATACAAATTAAAAATCCGCAAAAGACAAAAGAAGAGCAAGCACAATAAATCTTATGAGATACTAGTATGATAACAATCCAATTTTAAAAATTACACAGTTACTGATTTTGAGAGTAGGAATTATCACCGACGAGTAGAGAAATATTCGTAAAATAAAAAATTAAAAAAATGAGATGTACGCGCGTACTTTAATACGAAAAACCGTATATGTTTAATTTATTATATATATAATATATACAATATATACATTTATATTTTTAAATAATAAGAAGAATGCGCGCGTATGTTTTAATTTTTATATTTCTACTCTCGTGATAGAACTCCTATGATACTCTCCTCAAAAAAATACCTCGAACCACGCCAATATATGTACATATTAATATAATTGAGCTTATCACACTCGTATGTCTCCAGCACGCACACTCAATCAAAATCAGTATTCATTTGACTCATATCTATTTCACGCGTATTGCTACCGCCTCGACGACTTGAACTTGTTGCATTTGTCCAACGATCAAACCATTGCTGTGGAAAAATAAAATATACCAGGTGTGTATTAAACGGTATTTGCACAACTTCAAAAAATGAAGGCAATTCATATCCGTGATTACTCGTCAAATACACTAAAAACTCTCCGATAATAAGCCAACTAGCAAGTAAAATAACAACCCATGCAATGCAAGCGGCCATTAAAGAAGATGATAAAATGGCATCTAGTGTTTGAACACCAGGCGTATAAATATAGGAGCAATGGGAACTAGTAAATAGAACAGTTTCCCACATAGCCTCAAACGATTCCGGGTTTAAATGCTGTGGAGTCATTAAATATGTTTTTGATTTATTTACTTTGATTTTCATACTCTTATTAGAAGTTCTATTTTTGCAAGTAGCCTCCTTGCTTGAACAGTTACTGCTAATATTGTTATTTGCATTGTTGTTTTTTCTCTCTTCTAATATTGAAGTGTTATTCTTTACATCGTAGTTGCTATTACTTTCATTGCTATTGTTACTATCCGTATTTTGATTTTCAATTTCATTCGTTGCTGCATCATCGTCCCCTTTTATATTTGTATAATAATCATCATGATCATCACCATCATCGTATTCTGGTTCCTTATTAGCAGAAGTAACAGATTGGGAATATTGATTATTATTATATTTCAATTTAATTCTTTTCTTCTGTGTCATTACTTTAAACGAAATTGGATGTGCATGTTCAAAACCTGCGCCATATGCTTTGCCAACAGGAGACTTGGAAATGGCATCATTTAAAAATTCATTAGGAAAATCTATGAATCTTTGCCATAAAGAAATAAATCGAAACAATTCCCGCAAGGACATTTTTTGAGTCTCGTCGTTCGTACCATTGTATCCTAACATTGCTGAACATAAAGGTGCACAATTTCGTCGACTCCATACGTGTAAATGGCTAGTTTGATACGATTGCTTCCAAACAACACTTTCTACAGTTATATTCTCATGGTTGACATAATACTTATTTAAAATTGTTTCATTAATAAAGTAAATACGATTATTAGCATCATTTTTTACATATTGATCTTTCATACATTGCTGCTGTTTATCATTGTTATCATTATTATTATTATTTTCTAAAGGTACGCTTGCATTGCAAAAATGAAAATTACTACAAATACTTGGACATTTAGTTTCATCAATATCATCATAAAAAACAACTTTTGCTTTTAACAATAGTTGGATGACAGATTGTACTAATTTCCTTTTTACTTTTTGAAAATCCCTTCCATATGCACCACTGCGATCTGCGGTGACCAAAAATGTTATATTGCTAAAAACAGTGATAGAAGTGCCATAATTAATTTCAGATATAATGCCACTTTTACTACTACGATAAATTTCTTCATATGAACCGCTTCCTCTTGTTCCAGTTGGCTTAATGGAAATACTGTATTGGTTTAAACCAAATGAAAATTGTGCTGTTGTTGAAATGAACGATGGACTAATTTTTGCCAATAAAATAGGTGCTAGCAATGGCACATATGATTTTTCGCTTGTGGCAAATAAATGTACAAAATGCCTCGTCTGTTTATCAGCATTATACAAAGTAAACGGGTTATCGATTGATAGAGCTTGAGGAATAGAAATTAATTTCGACGTCGTCCGTTTATTTTTTAAAATATCGATAACTTCTGCAAATGGAAAAATGGATAATATTTTTATATTATCATGGGTATAACATATATCATTTAATTCCATTGGTAAAATTTCGGAAACTACCGAAGCGGTCTTGTTATTTATTGATATCTTAACTTGTATATTTCCTAGTGCTAATAATCCTCCCATTGTTATCTTACCTTTTTTATAGTTATTCTTATCAATTTCAACACCTAAAGATTCACAACTTCGAAACCCGACTTTACGACCGTGTCCCAAATAATGTGTATCATCTAATATAACTTGATTGTTGGAGTTACCCCATAACCAGCGAAACAAAAACAACGCTTTTGATGTTTTGTATGTGTCATGTATTGCATTTTTTGTTTGTCTAGGTACACAAAATTCCAGACTTGGTGATAGTGCTTGCCGCCTATTAATAGAAAAGGACAAAACTGGAGTAATTGCTAATAGATAAGACAAAAAACATTGTAATATCAATATCGATGTTACATTCATCTTGAATGATTTCTTGTGTTGCTTGTTGTACTATATGTTTGTGAAATGTGGAAGTATATATCAATATAATACAAATCACAATTGTATATTAAAAAATTTAATTATTATATTATTATTATTATTGTCCAACTTAAAAAACTACCACCTGCCTGTACGACTATTAATAATCTAACAATTATTTATATTATATTTTTTCATTTTTTTATTTATATTACTACTCCTCGTAGTGCACTACACCTTATGAGCTATGGCATTAGCATTACGTATAGTTTAAGTTCATTCGTAATTAGATAGCCAGGCTAGTTATAATACTGTATACTGTAGCACTGATACATACTAGTTAGACTAGTATAAAAAAATAAAAAAAATGCACATGGGGGGGGTGACTAATTTATTTTACAACAACACTTCATAATAATTATTATACTGCTGGTGGATAATAATATAAAACAATCATTTACTAGCACGACATAAAAAGGAAAAAACATTTCTTCGAATTTATTTTTATAATCACATTGATTACATTTTGTTCCGTTATTGTAGTTAAGCATTTATTTTCATCGTTGTAATTGCCAATCATGAAAGATGACAATATGAAACACAGGCGAAATAATGGGTTGTTTATGTATTTTAATCAACATAAATGGACGGGGAAAATCATTCTTGTGTCCTCCATAACTTTTACTTTTTATCTATTTTGTGTAGGCTTGTATACAACTATATACAATAACAGTAATAATCTGAGTATTGAAAGAAGAACGATGCTGATAAATAATTTGAAAGGTAAATCCTCTCCCAGTGATAGTAAAGCTTCTATTACTACTACGGATGTTGATAATAAGGGTGGCATGGCAAAGAATACCAAACAGAAATCTTCGTATATGACTATTGAAGAATTAAAAGAAATTTCCACTGCAGCATCAAAGTTGAAAATTTTTGTTTATGACATGCCACATGGATATAATATAAATGCTTTAAAAATGTTACGTAAACATCCAAAGCAATATAAAAACTTTTATGCATCCAGTGCCGATCTTTACTTCCATCAGCGTCTTTTGCACGCGTCAGATCTCTACACGGACAATCCAGAAGAAGCTGATTATTTTTTCGTACCTATATATACGTCAGCAATGACATTAATACATGGTAATACAAAATCCTCGCGTGATAAAACGCGTAAAATTATTTTAAACGGTGTCAAACGAATCAAAAAAATGCCATTTTGGGATCGTCATATGGGTCGAGACCATATCTTTGTTTTTCCACATGCATTTGGTGCTTGTATTGGCAATCCATATGATGAATTTCGCAAGGAAAGTGATCAACATGCTATATTGATGAAACATATTGGAAATTCAATATTTTTAACATATGATAGTCAA
>JACKZZ010020855.1_pt1 | contig 15979 bp, 8 predicted proteins | sample 8027871 | NCBI WGS metagenome assembly JACKZZ01 (sample SAMN15724774, study PRJNA655200) | protist metagenome | isolation source: fluorescence activated cell sorting (FACS) single amplified genomes of... | place: USA: West Boothbay Harbor, Gulf of Maine | collected 2000-07-19
CAAAAAACGAGAAAAATAATAAAGTAATTACATTACTAGTAGTATTATACTAATAATAATTATAATAGGGAACCTACTAAAAAAAATCGATAACACTGCTATTAAAATTAACACTATATATAAAGTTAAAGAAGTGTCGGAGAGTTTCTTTAAATTTAAATTTCAAATTGCTGTACAAACAACCTTAAATACTTTCAAGAGGTAAAATAAACGTTGGTAAAATTTCGAGATTGATATGGCAGTCTTATATATTTGATGGTATTTAAAACGCAAAGTAAATACACTATTTACTACTTATTATACTATTTATATCATTAGGACATGCTGGCATGGCAATATCCATCGAAAAAGTCTATTACTTTTTTTTCAAATTTTTACTATAGTATTTATTATTAAGTTGAAATTAATACGGAATGAAAACCTTATTTTGAACTTATCTCATTGTTGATATTGTATGTATAATAATAATATTATAATAATTATATAATAATAAAAATAATAATAATAAATAATATAATAATATAATTAATAATATAACCTATTATATTAAATACTGTCACATGTGTTGTATCTCGTACACATGTGTGATTTGTTGTTTTGAAAATGAGATTGTAGCTAAAATGCATCGTTTGCTGATACCAGAATTAAGCGACAGTATTCAAAAAGGTCTAATAATAAAAATACGATATTTATATTAGAATGCTTCGCTACAACTTGTTCCTGCTGAATGTAACGCTAGTTGTTACGTTTGCTGCATGTGGTATGGCGCTTGGAAAGGCACAGAATTTTAACTGGCGACCTGTGGTTATAATGCATGGCCTAAATGGTAATGCAAAAGAATTTGGAACCATCGAAAGAACATTAAAAAATACATACCCTGGTATTTATGTTCATACTTTAAATATACTAAACGGAAATAAATCACAATTTACAAACATGTCAAAGCAAATGCAAATTATTAGAGAAACGATATTGTCAGATCCGAAATTAAAGAGTGGGTTCAATTTCTATGGAGAATCTCAAGGTGCATTGGAAGCACGTATCTACGTATCTGAATTTTCAGATATCCCTGTGTATAACCTTATTGCGTTAAATGGACCCCAATCCGGTGTTGGCGAATGTCCGACTATCGAGACCCCACATGTTAGACAAATCTGTGCTGATCTAGCAACTATGTTGCAAATATATTCTTGGCCGCTATGCTCATTCTGTGGATATTGGAAAGACAATCGAGATCAACTGAAATACCAACAACATTCAAAGTGGTTGGCAAAAGTAAATAATGAACAAGGAAGTTATGGTGCGATTAATCAAACCTATATTAAAAATATGGAATCATTGAATAAATATATTGTCGTCCGTGCAATGAGAGATACAATCGTACAGCCATCATATTCAGCTTTTCATCAATATTGGAAATGGGGAGATGAGTCGCGGAGCGAGATTACCAATTTAAATGAAACAGAAGGCTACAAAAACAATTTGCTTGGTTTAAAAACTTTGAATGAAAGAGGCGATTACATAATGAAAGAATTTGATGGTGACCACGTAAGTTATAGCATGAAATGGTGGGAAAAAAACATATTGCCATTTTTCAACAATACGATATAAACGTGTGTGAATATATTTTAATTAATAAATATTTAATGTATGTAATTAAATGCGAGTAAGAAAATAATATCATATATAATATTTTATACCGTATTTGTTTTACCACACATAAAAAATAATTATCCTTCCATTACTCTCTGTCTCTCTCAATTACTTTCTCTTTCCCATACTAAACTTAATATTCGTAGGTGTAAATTTGGCTTTGGTAGGTTGGTAATCTTTTTAGTACAATGGAAATCCACTATCTACATCTTTTTGCCACTGTTCTAAACCACCTTCAATATTAAACACAGTCTTAAAACCCCATTCAATCAATCTATTAGCAGCTCTTTGGGATGCTATTCCTCGACGACACAAAGTGTATATTTTTATAGTATTATTGGAATTATGTTCTTCGTCAATATACTTTTTAAAATAAGAATCTTTCTGTAAATCGAAGTCGCTGTATGGTATGTTAATAAATGGCGACGGTAAAGAACAAATATCATATTGGTGTTTCGCCCTGACATCAAGAAATAATAGTTTCACATTACCATTTTTATCCTGATTATCATCTTCGCAGTGACGATTTTCCCAAATATCCGTATAAAATTCATTACATGAAATGTGTTGAAAGGCTGGATTTACAAACTTATTCTCTTCATTATATTTTTTTGTTTTAGACACATCGTTAGTAATTTTCTTTTTATGCATATTGAATGAGCATGCTATACGGTTGCTATCACCTTCTTCTCCCACACCATTATCTAAACCATGCTGGCGTAAAAACGAAAGGGTATCTGAAAGCGATTGAATTTTGAACAACTTTTTTTTTACATTAACATCATTATCATCATGTCCATTAACACCATCGCCTCTTAGATCATCATTTGTATGTAAGCCTACCTGATTAATATGAATCCCGTCACCAATACTAGAAGTGCTACAAACTTCGCAATTTTCTCTCCGCTTATTCAATTTCATAACCATAAATCTTGCATCCAATGCATCAAATATACCAATCCGCCCATTCATACACTCGCCTAAACTTGTTAAAATCTTTATCGCTTCTATAGATTGTAGCACGCCGATTAGTCCAGGCACAGGGCCTAAAACGCCCGCGTCAGAGCAACTAGCAACATTACCTTGTTTTGGTGGCCGTGGAAATCGACAACGATAACATGGACTATTTTTATAATTATAAACTGATATTTGTCCGTCCATACTAACCGCAGCCCCAGATACAAGCGGTTTCCTTGCCAACACACACGCATCGTTTACTATATATCTGGTTGTAACATTATCAGTTGCATCGACTACAACGTCATATTTTGATACAATTTCAAAGGCATTGCGGGTTGATAACTGAACGGGGTGCTTTATGTATTTACATGTTGAATTCAAATCTATTAACCGTTCAGCCGCTGAATTAACTTTCAGTTTTCCTTGATTTTTTTCACAATGTATAACTTGCCTATGTAGATTGCTTATATCCACACGATCATGATCTAGCAAACCAATTGTACCAACTCCAGAGGACGCTAAAAAAAAAATTTAAACGACGAGGGGGCAGGTGGTGATGATTAAGGTATTTCCAATATTGCCTATATAAAACTTAAAAACCATAGTACAAAATTTAGTATACTTAAATTTGAACCACCCTCATTTGGGGACGATTTCATTGAAAAAATGGGGACAAAGGAGACAAATTTATTTTTGTATATAACATAAATAAATAGATTAGTATATTATAAGCATGCCAAGCAGCAATAATCAGCGTAATAATCAGCGTATAATAATAATCATCGCAGACGGACAACAACAGAATTATTTCCTGTAAACATAGATAAATAAATTAGTATTAAGCATGCCATATAATAATCATCGCACGCCAAGCAGATATCAGCGTAATAATCATCGCACGCCAAGCAGATATCAGCGTAATAATCATCGCAGACGGCATCGTGGGCATGGTGATAACATCGGCGAGGGCATCGGCGGCCTTGCTGCTAACATATATTGTGCATTTGTCGGTGCATATGAATGCTCAGAGACAATGGTCAATACATTGTTTTGCAGTTATCTCTTCCAAATTATATTATTATCTTGCATGGTAAGTTTTGGGAATATGTGGGCTAGTTCGAAAATGGGGAAGAAAACTGCTATAGTAGCAGAACGGCTTTCCAACTCTCCCACATCCTTTACCTTTGGGCCTTATGGATATTGTGTAATAGGAAATAGCAGCACAATACCGACACGTTGTTTCAACCCCAATAAAGCAGAAGAATACACGAAAAAGCACACAGCTATTCAAAAACTATGTTTTGATAAAGCAGATCAATCAGAATCTTATTTAAAAACTTGTTCCGAGTGCTGGCGAAATTGCTATTCTGCCAAGTTTCTAAAAGAAATTAAAAAAACTGACAAAAAAAAAAGGGCCTTTTGTGATTGGGACAACACTCTAAAAGAATATATCAATGAAGATGGATATAAATGCTGTAATGCATTTACACCTCGAAAGTATATGCCGACGTCAGGTTGTGATATATCGCATTATAGGGCGATAGAATGCAAGGTGGCTGGGGTGCTATCACCTCCTCTAAAAGAGGAAACAGCAAGTGATAAGTTATTAACAGATAGCATAGTTGATGGACAACCAGAAATATGCCAACCATCACTCCATGACTATACGATTGAAATAGACGATATTTGTTCTGTAGAATTAGAAAAGTTAATGCCGTTAATGACAGCGTTTAAAAAAGAAGAACAACAAAAGTTGATTGAAAAGGCGTGTAAGCAAACTCTACTTAAAGCAAACTCTACTACCAATAAGCTATTTACCTTGGACCAAGTTGATCCTCAATACATCCAACCAATAATGAAAATGCAAAATATGGGAAATGCAGCAATTATTTATGTAATTCTTGGTACGATATTCTCGTTCATATCGATGTATTTCAATCCATTTGGACATGAAAATATACCAATGCGTAAAAAAATAATTGGTGTTATTTATGGAAATGAAGCGAAAGAAACATTTGCAACAGGGATATGTTATTGCACTTTTTTGCAATCCGGTTGTTGTATTTCTAATTATAAAAGAATTAATTTTTCTTTGGCAAAAGTTCCCAAAAATATGTTGCGTAGTTGGATGTGCTTATGCATTCTTCTTTTATTATTGCAAGCACTTTCTATATTGAATATTGTGGAGCTTCTACAAGTTTGGAACAATGAGGGTGTGTTACATATGGTTGGATTTGCATCGAAATACATAAGCGTTTACGATTACCAAAGTGGATATGGAAAGACATTTTCAGGAAAATTACAAATTCAAAAGGGCAATCCAGGTGGTTATTATACTTTGATTCTTATTCCTTTTTTTGTAATTGGTGGTTTGCAATTCTTGCATTTATTATATGCATGTACGATTTCTATCAATCTGGTATGTAATAAATCTAAGCAAGTGAGTACTAATGAGACTTACGAAAATCTCGGCTGGGAAGACTTTGCCAAGGAAAATGAGACTGGCTTAGGGGAAGATATTGAAATCTCATCCCCAAAGTCATTGCAACGACCACTACTAGGGAAAAACAATCCAGCATTTGCACAATCAATGGCACGCATGCAAGATCCACAAATGCAACAACAGATGCAAATGGCACAAAACAAGATGCAAGATCCACGAATGCAACAACAGATGATGCAAATGGCACAATTAATGGCACAAAACACGATGCAAGATCCACAAATGCAACAACAGATGCAAATGGCACAAAACACGATGCAAGGTGTATCAAAAAGTACAGACGACAACAATAGTTTTGATAAGGAAAGACCATTAAGTTATGGTCCTGATCAACCATCACTGAATGGTAAAAACAATGAAAAATGATGGTGTATATTGAAATGTTTTCAAAATCAAATGCGGTAATGCGGTGTAATATATATGTATATATTATATACACTCGTATAAAATACGGCCGTAATTTTTTACGAAGCGTAATCTTTTTTACAAAAACTCTAGTCTACTATATTTTAATTCTCCAGGTATCTGGTCCTCATTTGTATACGTTCTCCTCGGATTTTCTTGAACGTGATGAGATTTTATATTCAATGCAACATTTTTCACAATTAGGTTTTCTTCTGTGAATGCCATAGCAACACGGGTATCACATCTTGGCCTACCTAATTCAAACATGAACAATCCAATATTACTAACCTGTTCTAATAACTTTGAATGGTATATCCAAACATCTTGTTGATCTATCCTTACTATCAACTTTTTTTTTCCCATATCACCACTTTCATACCTTAGTAATGTATATACCTCATTGTGTTGAACTTTCTTTGCTAAAATAATACTGCTATCAAAATAAATATCAGAATTTGATAATACAACAATGACATTTTTATCCAAATATTGATAAGAATATTCTAAAGCCATATCATATCGCAATCGTTTCCCACTGGTATATATAAGTTGGATTTTATTATTTACTAAGTCAGTGACATTTTTATAACCCATTTCAATAAATTTATTAATGAAAAATCGTTTCCAGTTTCTATCACTTCTTTCTATAAAACAGTGTACTTTTTCAAAATGATTATTTTGCAAATTATAAAATAATACTTTATCAATTTCGTTTTGCCGCTCATTATCAGTTGCAATGTAGTATTGCATAAATAAATGCAATTGTAATCCACTATACCCATCATCATCATCGATATTATTTATACTAAAATCATTCACCGTTAATAATTTATTTATTATAATTGGTAACCCAGTATCAAAATCATAATCTACATCAAACAAACCTACATCCTGGCTAAGTTTGCATAAATTATTAATTGCTTCATCATACTTAACATTAGATAATCGTGTAACTTCATGTAAGACATTCAAATCCTTCTCAACTTTATTGTTATCATATAAATATTTCATGGCTATATCGAAAAGCATAGTTTTATCCCTAAAGTTCATCATTGACAATAACAGAATGTAATTATAACCTTTATAATTTAATTCTAAATGATTTACATATAATGCAACAGCTTTTTTTACTTGATTTGTATCGCGATAATAATTACCAAGATTATACAATGCATTTAAATTTGTCTTGTCTAATTTCAACACTAATTCATACATTTCCTTCGCACCCTCGAAATCATACATTTCATGTCGAATAACACCTAAATTTGCCATTGCTGTAGTGTAATCGGGTTTTAATTCTATTGCTCTTAAAAATTCATGCTCTGATTCTTTCAACCTTCTTTGGTGTTTTAAGACGGCAGCTAGATCATTTCGAACGTATGGATTAGATGGATCCATCAATAAGATCTTTCTAAATATTTCTTCCGCTTTTATTGGATTTCCTTGCCTAAAAGCTACTTGTGCATTTTGTGCCAATATGTCTAGCACTGAAGCTGCATTATCTTCCTCTTGGTACTTTTCTTCTTCAGCTGGTTTCTCCATCGTATCGACATGTACCGTAGCTAAATTATTGCCTCTAGCAATAATTGGCACTGTTGATGGTGGTGGCGCATGTGGTGGTGGTGGAGGTGGTGCTGGCACATTAGATTCAAGTTCTTTTCTTGATTTAACTTCACCATTCCATTTTCTATTATATGCTGGAAAATTTCCACTACGACTACCTAAATATGCTCTTTGAAAAAAACGACTCCATGCATCTATTACTTCCATCCTTTCCCAAATTTTATGACTTTGCAATTTCATCTTGTTTCCTATTTCATTTCGTAAATCTTCATTTAAACCTAGCTCCACTGCTTTCCGGACGTACTCATCTTCAGTATATACAACTGTATCATAAATACCCATAGTGACAAAATAGCTAAATGCCATGCGACAGCGCAATTTATCCGTGACTAATACAACTGTAGGTTTGTTCAACAATATCCCATCCGCACTTGTTTTGCTACCACCAAATGGAAATGGGTGTAATATAATGTCTGCTTTATTTAACACTCTTAAATAATCATTGCTACTTCCAACTCTACGGGTAAAAAAAATACGTTTGAAAACATCGTTGGTCATTGTACTTTTCATTCGAGTTTTTATCATTTCGGTCCAAGTTTGTCTGCGACCTTGTAGCAATACCAAATAGGAATTTGGCGTCGCTTCTAGTATTTTTTGAATTATCGTATCATAATGTGGGTGCAATTTGAATAATGATTGTGCACAAATATATGTCAAAGTGCCTGGTTCATTTTGCCACGGTAAAATCATATCTTCACTATTTACAGTTTCAAAACCATATGGATCATTAATATTTAAAGGTATAGGAATTTTATCATACCAAATACCTTGTCCACGTAATCTAACCGATTGTTCTGTATATTGAGAGGCAATTTTCAAGGATTGTTTTTTTATTCTATGATCCCCACCTTCCCGTTCCATCCAAGTGTTTTTTGTCCTAGGATCATACGTATCATGTCGACCTCCCATACCTTCCTCTTCCATCCACTCGCCTGTTATAAAATAATCAATGTTATCTGGCGTACCGCTCGTCACTGGATTTCCCCAGAAGAGACATTGAATTGGGGCCATTCGACTTCCTAATCCCATAAAATATGTCAATGGTTCACTAAGCATGTCTGCAAACACTAAAATATCCAATTTTAAATCGCTAATAATACCTCTCACTTCTTTCAATGCAAATGGTAGACCACGTAAGTTATAGCATGAAATGGTGGGAAAAAAACATATTGCCATTTTTCAACAATACGATATAAACGTGTGTGAATATATTTTAATTAATAAATATTTAATGTATGTAATTAAATGCGAGTAAGAAAATAATATCATATATAATATTTTATACCGTATTTGTTTTACCACACATAAAAAATAATTATCCTTCCATTACTCTCTGTCTCTCTCAATTACTTTCTCTTTCCCATACTAAACTTAATATTCGTAGGTGTAAATTTGGCTTTGGTAGGTTGGTAATCTTTTTAGTACAATGGAAATCCACTATCTACATCTTTTTGCCACTGTTCTAAACCACCTTCAATATTAAACACAGTCTTAAAACCCCATTCAATCAATCTATTAGCAGCTCTTTGGGATGCTATTCCTCGACGACACAAAGTGTATATTTTTATAGTATTATTGGAATTATGTTCTTCGTCAATATACTTTTTAAAATAAGAATCTTTCTGTAAATCGAAGTCGCTGTATGGTATGTTAATAAATGGCGACGGTAAAGAACAAATATCATATTGGTGTTTCGCCCTGACATCAAGAAATAATAGTTTCACATTACCATTTTTATCCTGATTATCATCTTCGCAGTGACGATTTTCCCAAATATCCGTATAAAATTCATTACATGAAATGTGTTGAAAGGCTGGATTTACAAACTTATTCTCTTCATTATATTTTTTTGTTTTAGACACATCGTTAGTAATTTTCTTTTTATGCATATTGAATGAGCATGCTATACGGTTGCTATCACCTTCTTCTCCCACACCATTATCTAAACCATGCTGGCGTAAAAACGAAAGGGTATCTGAAAGCGATTGAATTTTGAACAACTTTTTTTTTACATTAACATCATTATCATCATGTCCATTAACACCATCGCCTCTTAGATCATCATTTGTATGTAAGCCTACCTGATTAATATGAATCCCGTCACCAATACTAGAAGTGCTACAAACTTCGCAATTTTCTCTCCGCTTATTCAATTTCATAACCATAAATCTTGCATCCAATGCATCAAATATACCAATCCGCCCATTCATACACTCGCCTAAACTTGTTAAAATCTTTATCGCTTCTATAGATTGTAGCACGCCGATTAGTCCAGGCACAGGGCCTAAAACGCCCGCGTCAGAGCAACTAGCAACATTACCTTGTTTTGGTGGCCGTGGAAATCGACAACGATAACATGGACTATTTTTATAATTATAAACTGATATTTGTCCGTCCATACTAACCGCAGCCCCAGATACAAGCGGTTTCCTTGCCAACACACACGCATCGTTTACTATATATCTGGTTGTAACATTATCAGTTGCATCGACTACAACGTCATATTTTGATACAATTTCAAAGGCATTGCGGGTTGATAACTGAACGGGGTGCTTTATGTATTTACATGTTGAATTCAAATCTATTAACCGTTCAGCCGCTGAATTAACTTTCAGTTTTCCTTGATTTTTTTCACAATGTATAACTTGCCTATGTAGATTGCTTATATCCACACGATCATGATCTAGCAAACCAATTGTACCAACTCCAGAGGACGCTAAATATAATGCAGCAGATGAACCAATACCACCTAGACCAACTATTAGCACGCTTGATGCCGACAATTTTGTTTGACCATTGACACCAAAAGTTGGTAAAACTAAGTGCCGCCCGTATCTTTTAATTTGACTTTTTGTTAATGTATGTTTTTTCTTCACAGCAGTATCACTGTTACTATTACTCGCAGTCCTATCCCCATTGTTATCGTGGCATTGGTCATTCATCGCTTTGATACGAATAAATGTATATAGTATTGTGTTGGTTAAATCATGTAGAGAGTAATAAGTGCGTGTTTATTACTGCTGGACGGCTTCTGGTCGTAGTAGTAGTAAGTATAGGTGTTGTTGTGGTAGTGTATGTGATAAAATAATAATAATATTTTTTATTATATTCAATTATTATTTCAATTATTATTATTTATTATTTTACAGGTATTAATAATAAAATAATAATATTTCAATAATTTATTATATTATTATAACAGTCCTATAATGGGGTCCATTATTCACAAAAGTGTTGCACAGCACTGGTTATTTGTCCACTACGAATAACCAGTGCTGTGTACCTGCTAATCCGGAAGTCATTAGGAAAATGTCATATAGTTAAGTACAATAATTGGTAATCTAAATTAGATAGTCACATATATACTTTACTAAAAACCTCTAAATGGAACTAAATTAAGGTAACATTTGATCGTGTGATTTAGAGTACTAATTATTGTACTTAACTATATAATATGTTCCTAGTGACTTCCGGATTAGCAGGTACACAGCACTGGTTATGGGTAGTGGACAAATAACCAGTGCTGTGTAATAATAATATAATAATAATATTATTTTTTTTTTTGTTGAATAAATTATTATGACAAACAACAGCGGCGATAATACATAAATAATAGCATTGTTGTAAGATTTGGTATCAGGACACATGAACACACGCACACAAGTCGTACAGGGGGGGCGGGGATAACGCAGCTGGTTTGAACACGTGAGTATTCGATGTATGAAACAAGGAGCTGCTGGTTTTTATGTAAGCGTCCACGGACATGGCCAATAAAGGGAAAGTATTAGGTTATATTAAATTATCATTGTTCTTATTGCTTTTGTTGATATCGTGGGAAGTGTCATTTGGAATTCTTGTTTCCTCAGATGGTATAAAAGGGACGAAAGACCTGAATGTGAGGAAAAAAACTGCGTTTGATAGTTTCAATTTGCAGCCATTTGAAATTAGTTTACGTTTTGATGGTTTGCAAGAATTTAGTTTACATGTATATCCGCAATGGCTGGCAGATATTGATACGTATGTATTAGGCATTGTGAAAAATATTTATGGGGAGGAACAATACAATAGGATTAAAAATCCGGAGCTAATTATTAATCAAGTAACGTTACATCTCATTGAACGCATAGAATTTATGCATGACCCGAGAGAAGATATTGACAAACTTTTACCAAATCGTAGGGATATATTATTTTCAATTAATGTTACGTACCCGACAAATAACAAAGTTGCTTTTTCACACCATCGCCAATACGAGTATGACTTTCGCACATTAAACTTTTTTTCCAATGATTCAATGGATTATGCATGGAAACGATTTTTGAATTTCAATTACAACACATATAGTTACCAACGAACTGCGAGACACGCAAGGCAAAGTGTTTTAAGAAAAATGCATCGAAATTTATTAATAGATCAAAGCAAAAAATGCCGGTATGATAATAAAGAATGCCAAATTAATCATTGTAAAAAACACTTACCAACATTTAATGGATACGAACTTACACTGATAACACCACAAATGCATCGTATTAAAAAATCACGCGTTGTTGCAGCTGCTGTTCAATTCAACATTGATACTTGCATAGAAACAGGTACATATAAAGGGGATACGACGCTCTTCTTAGCTAACTCCGGGGCATGTGAGCGAGTTTTTACAATTGAACTAGATAAAAAAATGTATGAAAAGGCAAAACAAAGATTTCAAAAAGAAATTGACAACGGTAACGAAAATGCGAAAAGAATTACAGCATTGCATGGGGATTCAGGAGATATTTTGCATAATCACGATGTATTCAAAACAATCAACGATAAAAATGTTTTGTACTTTTTAGATGGCCATTATTCGTATTTAGATACTGCCAGAGGAATAGAAGATTCCCCCGTTTTGAAAGAGTTAGATTTTATATTTAATCAAAACAACGACCATGGTGTAAGTATAATATTGATTGACGATGCCAGAGAATTTCGAGGTTCTCGATTTAGAGAAGGTGAAGTTGAATCTAATGATCTAGATAAGGATGAAGTTATGAATTATCCAGAACTAGCAAATATGTTAGCCAAAGTATGCGAATATGACCCTACTTCATTTATTGATTTAGAAGATGATTTGCTATTTATTTCAACAAATACATTTTACAATGTCGTGTAAAAATACTCCTCTTATAAAACTTAAAATATATTATACGAGCGTATATTAAATATACGATTAATTAATTCTTACCCATTTATATCATAACACTTACCTGCTGGTATGCATTTTCAGGATTTTGAATACTTTCACCAAACAACGTGTGCAACTTCCCAGATTAAATTTAATTAAAATAAGCTTATGCAAGACAGAGAGATATTAAAATATCAAATATTTTTTCATATCTCTCTACACTATAATATACTTAAAGTTCTTTAAAACATACGAGTAATATATTTTTATGCGCGTACATTATTTTAATTTTTTAAAAATAGATACTCGCGGGGTACGATTCTATTGTTTTACACGTCTCGTTGCTTTTTTTTTAAACCAAAAATACTTAAAGGATGTGTTACCTTCCATACTTGACCAAATAACTCAACGTTGCCATCGCCGCGTTCATTGTAATTAGCTCTTAGCTTTGATAATGATGGAATTCTAGGATTAAAATATTTAGGTTTAGGTAACAATGGAAGGGAGGGCAAAAATGGTGGAACAATATTTTTTATTTTTTCTATGTCTGCTATTGATGTGTCGTTATCATTACCTATATCACTGTTGTTATCATACAAAGAAAATACGTATTCTGCTATACCAGATGCTGCTGTTAATCCTGTACTGCGAATACCGCCAACAGTTATCCAATTCATATTTGGAATAGAATAGATTTGGTAGTCACGATACTCCGTGGCTGTCCGAATTCCAGAATAAGAACCAATAACTTGCATATTTTTTAACCCAGGTATAATTTTCCTCCCAAATTTTGTTAACTTATCGATTGTTTTTTTATCATTACTACGATCTGTTCTAGACTCTTGTTCTTCCGCAGTTGGACCAACAATGATATTGCCATATACTGATTTCCATACTATCACCCCTTTCGTATATTCAGTTGGAACAGGTTGTATGACTACAGAAGGCAATAGATTTGAATCGATGTTTTCGTCATCCTTGGCATCATTACTATCACTACAATCTCCATCAACTGCAATTTCATTCTTAACATTTTCAAATACAACAAATTGCCCTTTGCGCGGTTTGATTGTAAATTCATTCATTTCATCATGCGGATATAGAAATTTTGTATTGTTATTACGAATCAATTCATTGTGTATTTTATCTCCATTAATTCCAGCACAATTTATTATCTGCTTTGCTTTGTACACTCCATTGTCATTTGTTCTGATGGTCCATATTCCATTATTGCGATCAGTAGTTTCATTCTTATTACTCAATTTGAAATCTGCTTTCACCACTTCTTTATTTACAAAAATTTTTGCACCATGAAGCATTGCATTGTATGCATAGGCAACTGGCACGAGCCATGGCTCAGTCACCATTTCTCTATTTGCAAATACAGCGCCTAACGCGCTTTTATTTAAACTTGGTTCTAATTCCAATAATTCATCCCTGTTTAAAATTTTTGATTCGTAATCTCCCGCATCAATATTTTCTTTTAAAACCTTTGGTAATTCACTCAATTCTTCCTGGTCCCAAGCAACAACAAGGGCGCCACATTTTCTAACATGGTCATACGATAAGCCCAGGGAACGATAAAGATTTGGATGTTTTAAAATGGACCTCCTTAGCAAAAGACGTTCCAACGAACCTGTCGGAGCGTCGTAACCAGTGCAGCCTATTCCACTGTTGCCACTACTAGCGCCAGAAATAATAGCATCGTCTTTCTCTAACAACGTAACTGATTTTTCACGGACAGCAAATTCTCTTGCAACAGCTAGACCGACAATGCCACCACCAATTATTATTACATCACTTACTTTACTTCCTTCTTCACTATCCGCAAAATTAATTGTATTGTTGTGCCTGCTGTTCGTGGTAGCAATATTGGTACCGGCACAATACGCGAACACACCACCAGTACTCAAGGCAAACAATCGTGCTCTCATATTTGTCTTGCTTAAGATGCCGCTTTCGTTAATAGCTTGGTTGCGCCTAAAATTATATCTAGCACTCTACAATAGTGCCGACAACAGATGCACACGCAATTTAATTAAGAATTTATCCCATTTTATTGTGCTTGTTGATCTGTCATTTATAATAATACCTTAAATAATATACAAAAACATGATTTGCAGATTTTTTTTCTCAAAAATTATTATAATATTTTTTATTATGCAGTGGCGGCGTTGCAGTGCTTTAGCTTATTGCCAGAGATATTCTACACTTATAGTAGTTGTTGAGTACTTGTTGCAGCACCTTTCTCTGTCCGTCTTCTTCCTCCTCTCCAGCTTCTTCCTCCTCCTCTTCCTTCTCCTCTTCTTCACCTTCATTCATCATATCCATGCATTGATTGATTAATATTTTTAACAATATACGTTGAGATTCCATATAATATAGCACTTCTTGATTTGTTGATTTTATTACATTTTCCATTTCCATTAATTTTTTTTGTAAATGTTGACCTAACGCAAAGCCACCATCACTTACTAAAATTTCTGGTAAACCGCTTATATTCGTCAAATCAAAACGCATACCACCCATAACAACTGTAAACATTGCTGGTAATTTTTTATCACAAAATCCAAATTGTAATAAACATTGATTATTACTAACACAACCATAATCAGAAAAAATTTCATTACCTTTCTCAATTGAAACAAGTGTTTTCACTATTAACATTGATGAATTTGATGTATCGAATGATAATTGTTTTACATAATTGTTGTTGTCGTTGTTGTTGTTGTTGTTATTATTTAAAATTTGCTCTTTATGATTTAAAATATCTAATAGTGGGCATAAACTACCTTGCGATGCATCATATTTACGCCTTGATGGTGATGAATTTGCAGTATTATTGTTATTGTTGTTGTTGCTAGTATTGTTATTATTATTATTATTTCCAGCAACATCAAAATGTAATGGGTATCGTCGACTATTGTAATTATATTTAGCAATCATAAGTTGTTCAAGTGTTAAAAATTTATGATTTTCATCTCCTAATGCGTGTATTTTTTCTAGTTGTGACATCATTTCTAATCGATCTTTTCCAACTTGGGAACCGACATTTGTCCCTTGTAATTCATTTTCAAGTAAGTGAATAGGTTTATTTGGTAATGAAAACATATATTCTTCAGCTTTTCCAAGCAATGTCTTTTTTGCCATATATACAAATAAACTTGTTTCTAACGTAATATTTGAATCTTGTTGAAGCATTTTTTTTATACTTTCATCCTCCGTAACACACTTTGAACGCGAGGATAAAATTAAATCGGATGGTATTTCAAATACGATGTCACCAGGTTTAAAATCACGCAATGCAAATCCACCTATACCGAAACCAGCTGGAGATGTTTTAAACTCAACACGACTTTTTGATTGTACATCTACTAATTTTTTTAACCATGGTGTTAAATTCGAAGAAGACATCTTTGTAGATCTATGTAATACGAATTGTGTACGTGCACAGACAGAGAAAAAAATTAGAAGAAAAAAAAGCAATAAAATTCGCTTGTCTATGGATAGATAGATATGGTAAAGCACACGAGAGAGAGGGAGAGAGAGAGAGAGAAATTTCTTTGTTTTTTAAAGAAGAAGAGAAGAGAAGAGAAAATATGTACACTGGTACACCACTTCATATTATACACTATAGGTAAAAATTTCCCAAATCGACCAAAGTTAGTGCCTGC
>JACKZZ010015635.1_pt1 | contig 15972 bp, 13 predicted proteins | sample 8027871 | NCBI WGS metagenome assembly JACKZZ01 (sample SAMN15724774, study PRJNA655200) | protist metagenome | isolation source: fluorescence activated cell sorting (FACS) single amplified genomes of... | place: USA: West Boothbay Harbor, Gulf of Maine | collected 2000-07-19
GTAATAATAATATATTACTTCAAATAAATTTAATCAATGATCATTTATATATTGGAAGTAAGAAAACCCTTGAATACCGCATGTATTTCCGTATCAAACTGTTAAGTTGTTGGGCTCGTTCCAACAGGAGCACTTTTCGCTTCAGCTGTCGGAATGGGACTAGGCATTTCTCCTTTACTTCGGATAGCACGAGCTTCAAACTATCAACATTTCCACGAACCTGAGAGGGCAGAAGTAGCACATTGAAGATATTAGAGGAAAGAATATTAGCTTTTGAAACAAAGGTGGAAACTCGAGGGCAGGCTTGCAATGCCAGCACGAAGCATGGGACTACTGGAATGACTCCTGGAACATTAGCCGAAGCTTACGTGAGTTAACGAGGTCTAACTGTAGCGGCTCAGTCTGAAGAGTGGACTATATTAGCATATAGTCCACTCTTCAGACTGAGATAGCAAAAAATTAAGAAATTGGAAAAATTTGGAAATTGAACTTTAGTACATCTAATAAGCCTTTCTCCAACAGTTGAAATTTGAATGTGTTATCCAACAATCGGTCATTACATACCACTACTTCTGCGTGCAAACTGCTTTGGATCTGGGAAAGACTCTCATCGAGTGTAGTGGCCAAAGTCGATATGTGGTCGCTACCCTGAGTGGCCGACTCCCCAATAAACTGAGTTACTTCGAAGTGACGTTGTTTAAACAAAGCTATTAGCTCCGTAGCGGTAGGATTCTCACTGGGCATATTGTTTCAAAGTTCTGTTACTTAGATAATACACTAATTACAAGATCTTGAATCAAAATGATAATCTCAGTCTGAATTAGTTTAAATATTAATCAAAATGCCACACCTTATTGTCCTTTGGGTTACGATATCCGCGGCTCGAGTCCAATAGTAGTTCGTATGATTATCCATATAAATTATTTAAACAATTCCTGGTGCGAAATTGATTCTGAAACTGTCAGGTGCACGACTAGAACGGAATTTGAAGATCACTGAGAAAACCGCAGTGCATCTCGTTGTTACGCATTTTTGTTCATCGTATTTATCTTGTGAAGGGCCAGCTATTTCCAAAATTAAAATGCTGACATTTCAATAAACATTTAATAAGAATTGTGGAACCGTCATCGAACGTTTAGTATGACTAGTAAGGACTGAAAATAAACAAATTGTTTATATATAGATGCATTCCCAATAGTGTGACACTATGTTAATACTCAACCTAGTAAGTAACACATCATGAGTCTGATACCTATATGAATATACTAGAGCCTTAGTGAATCCGCGCCACTTAAGTTGTTCTCTTTAAGACCCATTGAAAACTAAAAAATATTTTATAAAACAGACTTATTAAACTACAGAGGTTTCATAAGAGATGCAACGCCTTTTCACTAGCTCTGATTCAATTAATTAATATTAGGAGCGCGCTAAAATTTTTTGAAACATTCCGTGTTTTTCTATCGATTCGTGCACTTCCAAAAGCAGTCGGTTCATATCAAATTCTGTATCCACCTCCAACTTGATCCAAGGCTCTGAGCCCCCCGTTTCTGGTTCCACCTCTACCATTTTGCATTGGGTTTCCAGTTTGCTCAGTGCTTTTTCTATCAGTTGCTTTCTTGCGTCCCTCAACTTGTCCAAATCTTGCAATGACGACCCCACAATATTCACCTGAAAAGTCCCGCCTATCTCGGTTGGCTTCGCGCCTAGCACGCCCAAAATTCGGGGTGGTACTAGGGCGACATCTTCTGGCTTGATTTCTGGCATTTTAAGATCTCCCGTTTTCTCGTCTTCCTCCGGTACGGCCCCGTTGACCGAGATAATCGTCCCAACTTGCGTGTGGTTAAACGTGTTGCGCAAATGAATCGGGATACTAAAGTCGTTTTTCAGCACAGCGGGGTGCATTACCTGGGCTCCGTTCCGTGCCAGCAGATCCAGTTCGTCGTAACGCAAGGTATCTAGCTTCTGGGCGGAGGCGACGACGTTCGGATCTGCAGTGAAGACACCTTTCATTTTTGATGATGAGTTTAAGGTATTAATAATCTACCATTATAAAGTATAATAGTACTATTATTACTTAATAATAATAAATACTATTTGCGATTTTTACGAGGCCCCCCCCAATGGTATTATTAAGTGCCGAAAAGAGAAAGCTAAATTTTTCAATGCTTTTTGGAAGGAGATCTCTGAAGGGGAACCGAGGACCATCCGCAGTAGCGACAGGGCTTTCACGTTGGTTTAGATTCTGCGACGCCTGGAACACGAATGCGGAGCCAACTGACAAAAGTTAGTTATTTGCGCAAGCCACGAACGAGCCTTACATTGGTAATTCACCTGCTTCACTGCGCCAATATATAAGAGAAAAGTGGTCCAAAATTAGACGCATTCCAGACCTGGTCCTACCTACGAGCCGAAACACCGTCATGCAGAGCTCCCTACTCTCTAACCTGCCGCTCAGCTTTGGACAGTCAGAGTCCAACAATAGCAGCATCGCAAATTAGAAACCCGCCATGCCACCCCCTGCGGAGCTCTGTCAGCTGATGAGAACAGGAAAATGGCATCTTCTGGAGTATATGATGACAGAGCACGCTCCGGATGAACCCCCGCTACTGGAAGAAGTCTCACCCACCGCAGCAGAGAAAGGTCGCTACGACGAAACTTCTACGACGCGCGCAAGACTCGGATAACCCAATTAATCCCCAGTAATTAAAGGAGGAAGCTGGTAAAGGTAACAAGTTCACACGTGAGAGGTTACTATCTAATAGCATTGAATACGGGCGAGAGTTACATGTTTATCTGTTCCACAATACTTTCAGTTCTTCAGTGTTGTTATCTCATACTTTCAAATCCTCAGTGCTGCGTATAAATTTGTGTTCCTCCCGCTGTTCCTCCCGCCCCTGCGCCTTCTACCGGGGCTCAGAACAACACCCTGGAAACGCAAATGCAACAACAGCTACGTGCTAAGTGAAGACGGAGCACGCCAGACACAAAGGTATTCGATGGTCTTTATTAAGCGCCGACCGTCGACGACGCTCTCGATCTGAAGCTTCGGGAAGAGATTTCGGGTGTGAAGATAGCGCTCAAACCAGATACCCTAGCGAAGATCGCCACATTCCGGACTTGGGAGGAGGCCAAAAAGCCTTCAGAAAACTGCTTGATCCACGCTGACTATTCGTGTGGCACTGTGTTCGGACATGTTTTCACGATGCTGGTCGCTGGAGACCCCAGACAAAGGCCCCCAGTCACTGGGGACCCGTTCTGGGAGAAGTGCCTGGTCACGGGCCTCAATCACCCGCCCAAAGTGTCCGCGCCAAAGCCTAAGCCTCTCCCAACAGCCTAATAAATCCTGCACGCGGCAGCTTTCGGTGGGCGAGGACTTCCTTTTGCGAGAGGGCGCCGACGCAAAGAGAGCAGCCGAGGACACGATCGAGTATTTGGATGACGCTTCCCAAAGTCAACGCCCCAACTTCCCCTCTGAAGTCTCGCGCGAGGCTGAGAGAGTAGATGGTCTAGGAGGGGTCCCCAATCACGGCAAAGCATGTTTTGCCAATGCCACCGCCCAGCTGCAGGTGGCCCACGCACGGCATGGACCGACTCGATAATTTTGCATAGCCTGCAAGCGCTTGCTAGAGGAATTACATGCGGAATGCTCATGGAGGCAGAACGACCGGATTTTGTTCTAAGCCGAAGCGGCATATACACAGTGAGAGAACCTCTCCGCAAATTGCATTTCGCGCATAGGAAATAACTTATAAAAGTCTGCCACACTCAGCAGAGAACAACGATAAATTATATATGCAGGCGGAGAGATGGACGCGCAGCTTCCAATACCTCTAATATATCTACACTACGTGCCCTTTGGCCCCCGCCAACTCCGCGGCGAGAGAATAACGAAATCCCTCCAGTACCCAAGCACCTGAAAGAGCAGTGAATTTATTGTCCTCGGTCTCGCATTTTGCACGGTGCCGGCACATGATCGTCGCTAATCGGAGGGTCCGCGAGCTCACCGATCTAATAAGCGGCGCCCTCGACTGCGCCTGGGTGAGCAACGGAGGCGGAGCAGGAGTAAATAAGAGCATCGCGGACCGGAGCCGCAGAACAACGTCGTAGGTCTCCCGAGGGGACTGAGGGCTGCGACGAGCACCAGAAGAGAGAATTTAACGAGCGATGGCTGAAGGTAGTCAATGCGAAGACAGCGGGTGCACAGAGACTCTTCCAGCAGACGAGGCCATAGCGTCCTGCTGTCAGACGGGGCGCGTTTTTGGTGGGCTGGTGAACCAACTGTGTCGTTTCAGACGGGACGCCGAATTAATCCTGGACGAACCTGCGGCAATCTTCCTGAAGGACGCGAATCATACATCAACAACCCGATCTCCATGGGAAGCAGTTCGATTCAGGGAGGAAATAAGAAGCGTGTACAACTACACTACAGCGAGTGTAAGACGCCGGAGGTTATGTGAGTTGGCAATGCTATCAGCTGCGTAAATAAGAACAGTATTGCGCGGCTTTCCGAGATCACGCGTCTCTGGGCAGCGTTTTTCGCTCGTGCGAGCATATTTTGCGGTTTTGCCAGTGCGAGTTGACGGAGGCTCTAACTGCGCGTTTGGATCTTAGTCGCGGTATCGAGCGTCAGTTATCGGATTTTATGGTGGCAACTTGGCCTACTCTACTTGGTCGACTACGAGATCCATTTCGATAATAGGAGTCTGATCAACGCAGTGAAGAACCTGTCAATCGCGTCAGAATAACGAAACTCAACGCAGTTAGAGCCTGGAATATAGGCGCACTACCGCCTAACAGTAGTGCACGGTTTAATTTAAAAACAAAAAAGAAAACCCTGGCAGCATATGATCAAAGCAAAAAAACGCACCATCGACGTCTGTCCAATTTTCATACAGCGCTGCTTCGACGGCTGTGGCGAGAATGGCGCCTGAGATATCGCTTGCTCCTCTTGGTAGGGCTATCACTCGCTTTAGCTCGAGGTCCCAACCAAAAAATCCAGGGAGAACGAACCCCGCGTTATTGGCGCCGTTGATACCTTAAGTTAGGGGGCATGTGGATAGCGCCGAATAAATCCATCACGTTCGTCAATCAGTTTGAGATCCTTACGTTGAGAAAATAATAAATATATATGAAGTCTGCCTTTGAGAATTACGAAACGGATTTATATTCATCAAGGTTTTTCCAAACGAAATTAGAATAATCTATCCTAAATTCAAACAAGAGAGGTGTGTGGCTTGGCGCTGGCAGGAGAATGCTTACGCGGAGACCAATGCAGGAAGACCCACCCGAAATATTCGGTCAGTGTAAATTTAAAAAACGATAGAAGGACAGAAGAACGCGAGTAAAGATGCGAATTATCCAAGTAAAGGACCCATTAAGCATCAGCCCCCGATCCCACTCCCTGGCTCTCCTGGGATCGCATTTTCCAAAGTGACAATCGTACCGGACAGATATTACTTCAACTTTCTCAATCCCCAAACTGGCACTAACTATTATATTTTGGTTTCCTAGGGCTATCTACTTTCTTTCAACTTGCTTATTACAAACGGGAATTCGGAAAAGAAAATAGCCTTAATATATTCAAGCTGATCCGATAATTGAATACAAAGCAGACTGTCATTAATCTGAGATCTGCGTTCTGCTACCGGATTTCTGTGCAATTTCTCCAAATTCACAGCTGGTAGCCATCTCGAGATGGTCTCCAAATTGTAAAGAAGTAAATAATAAACTCGCTAATTAGTATTATTCTACAGTTACGAAATTTTCGGAATAAATTATTACAAGTATAGTAAGATAATATTGTTGTACTATGATACTGCCTCTTCCCACTATGTTTCTAATCGCGTCATAGCTGTATTGGTAATCAATGACGCCGTTGCGGCAAAAAATGGTATCCACCGGATCCAGAAAGGTGCGATCCGTGACGTCAGCGACCAAGGCGCCGCAGAGCCACTCTCCTCGGCTGACGATATAATCAAAGTCCTCCCGTCCCTTATTGGTATCCAGATCGATTTTGTTGCTAACGTTTCCACCCCGCCCTGGAATCCCCTTTTCCTGCAACTCTTCCGACATCGTGTCGATTTTGAACTCCATAGCCCGCAGTTTGCCGAATGGGCGCATGAGTTCCTCGTACCGGAACACCACTTCCCGTATTTTTTTGCCCCGGAGTTCCCGATACGGTTCCTTCGCGATTCCGATCAGGAGATCTGTCACCTTATCGTCGTCGGGGTAGCGTTTTCCGGGGGCAGAGACCACCATACCGCGCCGCAGATGGTTGGAGTCCATGATTTCTTGCACCATGGTGAAGGATTCCGTTGTCGCCATGGAAGTTCCCCCAAACTTGCAGACTATGGTGCCCTTCTCGTCGCGCAAGTAGGCCGGCATCGAATCGACCTCGAATGACGTTTTCACGTGTCTCTCATTGGGATCCTTTTTGAACTCCGGTGGAAATCGCGTGCCAGGAGCGGTGCACTCACGACTGGGAATAGACGAGGAAAAGGTTCTTCTTCGCAAGAAAGGTACGCACTTGCAAGGAGCGAACTTCGGCTGAGCAAATTTGGACAGCATTTTGGATTGTTTCAATTTAGATATTTAAGATATCAAGACGTTCTGACGCTCTTTAGAAGGGATTTGTTTGGAACAAGAAATACTATTAATATCTTAATTGTTGTATGTGAGTTACTGTTATATAAATATAGATATATTTTTCCATAAATTTATTCGAGGACCCTTAGGCAATTATCATCTGAATCATTCTTAAAATACTTTGCTAACAAACAAATTACGAATCTGAATTTAAATGGCGTCGATATTTATTAAAACGAAATCACCTAGTATAAGTATCATAGAACGGAACACCCAGGCTTCTGGATAGTAGTAATATTAGCACTTTGAATATTTGATGAGATTGTTATTACATGAATAGAGGATTTAGTGGGCATATTGCATACGCTGCCGTTAAAAATGACCATTCCGGGTGACGGTCTGACAACTCCCATAAAAAAGCAGCCGAAATGAAACTACACATTGGTAGCAACGTTTCGAAACATGGCTTGTGTCGACTCAGTGCAGTGTAGTTTCAACACACCAAATCTAGCTGATGCCCTAATTAGATCGTGGTCATGGTTTTTCTTTATATTAGTAAAATAAAATATTGCAGGACAAGTTGCAGATAACTTAAGTTGTCCAATAGGGATCGGAACCAAATATTATTCTTCAACTATGTTGCGCCTCAACTTCAACTTGTTTTCAATTTGTTTCAGTATTCTATGATGTAGTAGTGATCTGACTCTCCCACCTTGCCAATTTTGTAACTTCAGCTTCCCCAGTTTGTCTCCTGGGCTATCAACTTCTCTGCTTCCTCTCCCAAAAGCCCCTCAACCTCCTCAACTACTTCCCCCACCAAATCCCGCACCTGGGGTTGTGAGTCTTTGACTAAAAAAATAATACAGTTACTAGTTTACTCGAGACAACTCTAAGTCTTAGAACGAATTAATAGAAATTTCAAATAATTATTATTGACAATTATAATTATTTGACAAGCAAAGCGACAGCAATTCTCACGATTTCGTTGGCTATTTGTGGCCACAGATTCCATGTTGTGTCGTTAGTGTTCAGCAATGGCATTTCTCTGCCACGCTTTAAATGCGCTAAAAATTGAGCTCGGTAACGTTCCACAGCCGCGAATGTCGACTCATCTATCGTAGGGGGAACGAAAAGAAGCCGTTTCTCCCACGCCTCTAAATCGATCTTTCTATTGGACAATTTGAAATTTCTGGCCTCCTCCAAATTATTTCTGTTTACATCATCATCATCATCATCAGATTTCTTATCAATGTCATCTGAGGACGAGTGTAGTATTGGACTGGTAGTAGTCTGTTCCTCAGTCCCAATCATTCTCTCTAAAACCTTACTAACTCCCCCATCATCGTCGATTGCCACTTCTTCAGGTGACTTTCCCAGAGCAGTGGCCTGGCCATCCTCCTCAGAAACTCCTAGCTCTTCCGCATATTTTTTCATCAACTTATGCTCTAAATCAACTATTTGCTGCAGCTCAAGCTCGTCCGCCTTCTTTTGTGCGAGCCGTTTTTCCGCTTTCGTCATCGCCTTAGTCGCCGTGTTGACACGCAATAGCTGTTCACGATCCCTGCGGTCGAATAGACTCGTGGGCTTTATCTTAACAAGTTCTTTATCCGATGAATAATTGTTTTCGATGTCCATCGGTGAAGACGACGTCTTACTGGTTGACTTACTGCTGTTGGGAACAGGACTGGGGCTCGATTTACAGCTTGAATATACTTTCCGAGTAAAAGGGCTTGGACTAAAAGTTTTCTTTATTAAATTGAACTTACTACTACTACTACTATGCGCTACTGGCTTGGGAATTTTACTAGACTTAGTACCAGTGCCATTATTTAGTACGTCAAGCCCTAATGCATCCTTGAGTTCTTCTCGAGCAGCGTTGAATCGCAGCTCCCTGCTCGCATCAGTCGCAACTCGCCCGGTAATGTCATCGGCTATCGCCCCAGCGAACACGTCCGCAGATCGCTTGATTAGTTTCCTGTTTTGTTGCAACAACTTCCTACTGCTTTCTAGATTTTTCTGCTTCGCTCTGAGAGCAGCGATGGCGTCGTCTGGGGTGTGAGGTTGGCCTTCCACCGATGTATACGTAGGATTTCGCATCGAAACGTCGTCAGCGCCGAACTTACTAGCAACTTGAGGTGGCCGATTCTCTTTATCTGCTGATATTATCTTGTTATTATTGCAGTTATTAATAATATTCGTGTTTGAAAGGGCGCCTTTGACATTGCTGTTTTTCGCCAAATATTGTTGAGCTGCCATTTTTTTATTTTGAACGATATTATTACCTCCTCCCGCAGAGGCTGAAGGGACACCAAATTCACGCTTCAATCTAGCCTCTGTCTGCGCGTCGCGAGCATTTGCGACCTTTCGATTCAAGTTAGCAGATGCGGCCGCCTTTTGCAACCGTGAAGAAGGATTATAGCTTTTCTGGGGCGTATTATTTTCGGAAAAATTACTAGCGTACACTGATCGAAGTTTGTTGGAATTACCCGTTTTAAATCGTGTCGAATTTCGATTCGAAACAAGTTTCTTAGTAGAGTCAGATGGAATGACCTTTGATGACAAAACCTGTTCGGGTGTTTTCGCGGCTGCCATATAATTAGATGTGGGGTGATAAGAAGTCGAGGGAATGAGCAACTTGTCAACGATGTTAATCGGTCCTACCGTCGTCTGAATCAAATTTCCATTGCTCTCGGATGACGTTCGCCCCGGTTTAAAAATTTTTTCCATGTTGGAATCAAACAACCCGTTTTTTTCGCATAATGTGTGCACGGTATCAGAATTCCAATCAGGCCGATGACATTTTTTTGCCGAGGATGGTAAAGCTGTTCCAGCTTTGGATGCCATTTTGATAGATTCCAGGGTCAACTCCTCAGCGAGCTAAAGTATTGTAAGTACTAAGTCTATTATACTTCGTTTAATAAACTGAGAAAAATCAAGCAGAAGGACTGGGTGCTGAGAGATAAATTGAGACTTTATTTAAATTAGTACTGTATGCTGACAGTGATTTACTTCGCCTTAATTGGAACTATCTCAACAGAGCGTATACGGATACGATCCGGTCGCTCTAGTAAGTATAATTGCAACTTGGAAGTGAAACTCTTTTGCAGTACTCATAGCAATAAGATTTTAATCCCTTTGAAAAATCTACAAACACAGCATCACAATCTAACTTTATTCATATTATTAATGCTGCAAAATTCAAATGATTATTCAAATTATTAATAGGATTTAAATGAAATCATGTTGACCAACAAAAAAATAGGACTCACGATGACAAATGATCTGGAACATGAATTGCATTGCCATCTAATACAAAATTTACGAATCTTAGTCTTCGTCTAGAGAAACATGATGTGTAAGATTCAAATGCTTATTTGTAGTAACTTAGTAATACAGTAATTATTAATACAAGGTAGTGCTTAGTAGAGTGTTTAAAATTAAGTCGTAATAGCACCGTCAGTTTGAACCGTAAAAATTTCATCGTAGATCTTGAAATGTAACGAAAACATTATTGCTAGTAATATACCACTGACGGATCTTTCTAGCTACTTGGTAGCAGGCTGTACTGCGTGATTGTCAGTGCTAACAGTTACATTAATTAATTGTCTAGACTTACTAACACTATTAGTAATTATTGACTTTAAAGATTAATAATTAATTTGATACCCTATAAATCATAATTAATACCCGAATGCAATATTTGCAATTGCCATTGACATTTGTACATATTAATTAGTATTACTGGCGACTGTTGATAGTTAACTACAAATTTAATTAAACTTTAAAGCTGTTTTCCACCCTCCATCTGTTCACATAGCAAAGCTCTCTTTAGTATTCTTGCGGGCTTCGAATATCCTGCGCAGCTCCCGTGTTCCACCATCCATCATAGTAGCTTGTGGCATTCTCGTTTTCGGCTGATTGCTGGCGTGGAGCGATGAAGTTCGTGTAGACGTAGTGCAAACACGCAATGCCAAGGGCCACCAGTAGACAGCCTCGTAGTGTAATCGATGCGAAAAAATCTTCTGCGGCCTCCGTAGCATCTCCGAGCTTGGTCGTCGTCCACGACGCAGCATTCCCCACGAAGGTTTTTACAGACTCCTTGGCATGGCCCAGCTTGTCCTCAGCTTTTCTGAAAATGGACCTCGACTGCTTTCTTTCTCGCTTCTTGGCGACAGCTGCTTTACTCGGCTCCACTGGTGGCACATCATCTAGAATAGCCGGTGCCGCATCTGGAGGGGAATTAGAGTTAAAATAGAAGCAAGCTGCCAAAACAGTGCCAGCGGTGGTGGTGCGCTCAACTCGATGGATTAAACAAATTCTCTCACTAACTGAACAGGTGAAATTACTCATCACTGTGAAAATCATTCACGTCCTATTAATTAATAGTATTTGTGGATTTCTAACTCCGCATCGGGCTCGGACAATCCACTGAGGAGGGACAATCCACTAAGGAGGGTTCCGGCTTTCACAGAGTGGAGGGACAGGTTCCGCACTCGACCCAGTCGCTCAAGGAGTCGCCCAAGATCGGTGTTACTGGCAGCAGGGGTGAACAGCCACTGCTACACCGCTGTGGAGTCGACGGGGTCAAATTCATATGCTAAAACTCGAACCAGTTTTTATCGAACAACTTCCGAGAAGATCAATCAAGCGCTGTGGTTTCTACTTATTTTAAACTTAACACAGCATAGTACGTATTATAATTTATTAAGTACCACACGTCCAAGTTGGGTGCGAAAGCATCAACTTTCCTCCGGAGACCCCACACTTTATGCTCGTCACACTCGCAACCTCGCCCGGTCCAGAGCAACCTGGCTTACACCTCTCGCCTGGCTCGAGCTTCATGGGGTTTGGAAGCAGACGCGCCTCGAAACGCTTCACCAAAGATTTCCAACTGACTGAGACCGTCAGATGCTGCTTCCCGCGGGGCTCGACTTCAACTCCGTTATCACTTACGGCACTTATAAAGACTACCCACTCGAGATTCCCTTCAGGAAAAAATAATTTGTGATCATCGTCATTGTCAAGCGTCACGCTCGAATCAGGGTTGCCGACGTTCTGCAGAAGCAGTGAGTCACCAACAGTAAGTGAAGTGTCCAAAGTTACCTGATTTATTATTATATTTATCAATAAAATATTCAATGTCTAAAAGAGGGGATGAGAAGCCTGATCAAATCAAAGATCTCCAGTCTTCCATCTCTGACAAGGCAAGGACCATACTCTATAATATCGCCGGTGAAGAATGCAGACTCAGAGCGACGCCGAAATAGAGCGCGGGCAGAATAGATTTATATTTTTTTTTTTTCCAGGACCAGGGAAAACCGGGGAGATAATTTTCATTAAGAAACGAATAAGGGGGAGATAATTTTTATCCCTCCAGTTGCCTCCCTGCCGCACCCGACAATCTTCCGACGTAGCAGACTGTCCGTAATTTTATCGCACCTGGAACAACTGCATGAGCGAAGAACCTTATGCCCTAAAAGTTTTTTGCTGAAAGAGGGCCTAATAATTTTTAAATAGTTATTTAATTCTTTTTTCCAGGGTCCATATAGGACAATTTAACCAAATTCTTAAACAATTCCCAATTCAAACCTACTCAATTGAAGTTATAAACTGGCTAAAGCGACACAATACCGCAGAAACTCTCTTCTTCTATCAGGAGCGAATCACACGAGCAACACAAAAGAAGAAGAGAACAAGGTAGAGAGCGACAAAAACTATATCAGCAGCGCTTAGGAAACGGGAAACATAATTAATGATCAATTATTAGTGTCAGTTAATACCTTGACCGAGTCCGCTGTGAAGTCGCCACAAAAGCCTCCAGCTGGCATCTTTTCCCTTGGCAGGACACAGAACGTCTCGCAGCCGCCCCGGAATCCGACATTCGCATCAGGTTCGAGGACTGCTACGTAGCGAATCAGCTTCTTTCCTGAAACTGCTGTTACGGATTGAGTCTCGGGTAGCGTCTTCGAGGCTTCCTCCATGACGTTCTCGTCCCTGGAATCCGCCCCCTCATCCACAAAGGACCGCTCTACAGCGTCGTCAATCTGATTTTCGGCATGCTCTACCGAGTAAACCGCTGCCACCTCGTCCGTGAAAAGACGCCGCATGATACCTCAAAAAAGTTTACTAGTGACAGTGTAATTATTATTATTATTAAGTAATACTATTGCCCACAAAATCAATTCAGCAGTCACAGTGAACTCGAATACTTGGCAGCAGAATTCACAAACTTTAAAGAAGTAATTACTCGCGTTTTTCTCCACTCCGTGTTCCGGTCCTAGAATGTCCATCTTGGAGGGGAGAAACTGAACTGTGTCAAATGGATCTGCGCCCGTCTCCAGATAGTTGCTGTACACGAAGTCGTGACGGAAACCCTCCAAGTAGCACCCATGCCACAAAATCTCAAGCATCACCTCCTGCTCAGCGTCACTTGCGTCCAGAAAGAGAGAGTGGCTTAGGGGAAACTCGACCCATTTCGACCAGTTGCTGACAGAGTAGGCGCCCTGGGAATCTGATTTGAGCAATATAATATTAATTAGTTACTGTTTGAGGCCCCTAATAAATTTTAATCAGTCGCTATCCATGCAAAACTAATGCTATTTCAGATTCGGTGCTTAAGGAAGGAGGCGTGGGAAAAATACGAAGAAAAGATGGAGAGCGCAGAACGTGAGCACTTTGATAAAGTCGGGCGCTTCGTATTCCAAGGGATAGCCTCCCCCAGCGTGGAGGTCCAAAGCTCGGGCGCCGCTCTGGACGAGGAGGCAGGATAAGTATCCGTGTGCATATATAAACGCACTACAGTCTGAGTCTCAACAGTTTATAGATCTGACGCGACTAAAGGAACTGAAGACAAAAAAAAAGATGTGTCTTGACTCTCGTCGCAAACAGGGAAACTCGAGTACAAGAAGCTGCGAGCGGAATACAAAGCCAGAGCGCTGCCATTAATAAGGAGTAATATTATAGTATATCGGATAACGTTAATAATAACTAAGTTAACTTTAAATAATAATAAATACCTTTAGTCTTGACCTCCTTCTCCACGTCGCTCCACATCGCGCACTCCAATCTGACATCGCCCTCCTCAAGGGCGTCCCTCACTTCTGCGACGATATCGGACGCGGCCAGCGGGTGCGTCCTTACGGAGACTGAAGTTTTCGGCGCGGCCCTATTTCCAAAATCCATCCGGAGAAACGAAGCCGAGCAGCCGGACAGACTGAAGGAATCTAGACTGGTCACTTTGTCGTTCTCTCCCAACTCCGCTGCTGTGCTATTCAGGAACGAGGACACCTTCGACCCAATAAAATTCTTGAAAACGGCTTCTCTGGGGAAGATGATCATTTGGTAGTAGTTTACGACAGTCATTAATCATTATTCTGATTCGCAATTTGAAAAAACTGTTAACTGAGTGCATCTACCGCTCTCAGAGTGAGCCCTCGACCTAGTTTCAACAGACTTCTACTAATAGAACACTACCTCTCCAGCCACATTCAAAAAAGTGTTCAGCGTCGAGCATTCGAAAAAGCGCACCCTCTCGCAAGTCAACGATTACTTTTCGTCGCAGGATAGAGATCTGTGCATGGTGAGTTTGATGCACGAACTAATGTCCTTTAATATTATGCTTGGGCAGGGCGCTGTAGGCCCACTGGCTAATCCAAGTTAACAATTTAACTTCGATCGTTAAAGCAGGCTAAGATCGCGGCGCTCCTCGGCCTCACTGAGGACCCTTCTTTTTTGCTGTACGAGCCTGCCCTGCAACGCCATTTGGCGCTGTTTTGCATGGGCGACCTGTACGCGGACAGCAAAAAAACACGAAGCCTCTGAATGTCGAGCTCCCGAGAAGAAAATGCGGAGCGCCTTTGAGACTTGAACTCTTCGACTCACTCTGTCTACATTCTCACTACAAAGAGTGAAAAAGCTTAATTAGTTAATTTAATTAATTAAGTGAGACGAATTTGAACCTCAACATCAGCATGATCAAGTTCAGCAGGAAGAAAAGGTCGAAACTGTAAAAGCTGAACCGAGAGTGGATGGTGGACCCGGCAAACAACCTTTGCACAGGCGCACTGGATTAGGACTTTGCCGATGCCACTGTGAAGTGGTCCGCGCCAGAGGGAAAACGCCCTGCAAATGCCTTCCGTGAGGGGGTCGGCGCGGAGTCCAAAGCTGTAGAGCGGCTAAACGCAGAATCGACTCTGCCCGCCGTGGCAGCAGATATGTGCCCCAAGGGGCTGGAAAAGGAGGATGCACGCGGTGTTGAGTTTCCCCATCTGTAAGGCCAAGAACGTTAACCGCGGCTTACCCACGTAAACCAGATGATCCCAAGTGTAATTACATGAGGACCTTGTCAAGCTCAGCCGGTGCTACTTTGCTATTGTATGAGACCGGGTTCGAGTTGGCTGAGTTATGCCCGCGCTTGGCATTGTCGATCTTTCAAGAAGTCGGGGCCGGGTGGAGATACGCCAGCGCCCTGCATGGCGCCGCCAGCAGCTGGAAATCAAACCTACTCAAATTTATACTCAGTCTGATAAAAAAAAATTCGCCAACTTCAGTTACGAAAAGTGATTTGGCCACTTTTTTGACGTCACTAGGTCTTTTAAGCCGTATTCCAGTATCATGGGAAAGGATTTCAGAGTTCTTTTTCGACGCTGGTTCAGCAACAGATCCATCAATACATGACCAATTTTCTCCTCACGCCAGAAGGACAAGTCAATGGACAGACTCCGCACCCGACATTCCGTCCTTTTTCGAGGCTGAATACTATAGCGAAGTCATATCCTTATACATGAAAACGCAAATTAGTATGGAAATCGAAAAGGCCCGCCGTTTGGAACCTAGGGATTTAAGTAGACCAAAGTTGTTACCTCTACTCACGTTGGTCTGCCCCACTCCGCAGCGTCCAAAAAAGAAACAAAAGGTGGAGGGAAAATGGAACGCCGGACTTTTTACGAAGGTTCGAAACCGCTGTTTTTTCTTTGATTCCCCAAAAGGCAATGGGGTTATTTTCTTCGCTGCTGGCTGAGCGAAGCGGAGGAAAAAGTACTGGGTGAAGTTTTGAGATTTAAAGGGTTGTTACTGTATTGCGCTAACGATATTGGAGAAGTTGGCAGGTCATCGGCAGTTTCTTGTCGAAAACGACAGTCAGATTAATATTTCAGAGCATTGATTGGACGGAGCAACGGCATCTGCGATTTCTGTTTTCCTAGGCGCACTATTGGCCACAACTTTCTTTTTCCCAAACGGAAATTCAAACCTCGTTGGACGCGACAATGCTCAAATATTGGGCACCGTCGTCACGGAAAATCTCCCTAAACTAGAAATTTAAACTTTAAGTGTGACTGAAAAATATAATAATGTAGTTAAATCTAAGAAAACACAGCTTATATTGCG
>JACKZZ010016631.1_pt1 | contig 15964 bp, 9 predicted proteins | sample 8027871 | NCBI WGS metagenome assembly JACKZZ01 (sample SAMN15724774, study PRJNA655200) | protist metagenome | isolation source: fluorescence activated cell sorting (FACS) single amplified genomes of... | place: USA: West Boothbay Harbor, Gulf of Maine | collected 2000-07-19
GGAGTATACTCGATCCCCTCATCTTCGCCTGCTACATTCTGAGCGCAAACGAAGAATAATTAAGTGGAGTACACGTGTCTGGTCATTTTTCTTCTTTTTTTATTGTGTGTTGTACTCCAATGCATGCTTAAAAGTACTCCGGGTACCATAAGAATAGCACCCCTCTTTTATTACTATATTCAGGTCTTCACGCTACTCATCATCAGTAGTACGGGGTGTAGTGAATTTTGGTAGTTTTAAGGTTTTAATGGCCGCTTGCGGGCATCCCCCCTCCCACGCTAGTAATTTACTTGAAAATTAAAATACACTTTGTTTGTGGATACAATTGATAGGGATGTGTTATCAACGAGAACATTTGATAGCAACATCATTTGCCGTATTTTGTATTTTTTTCTACGTATGTGGAATACCAGCAATATCATTATTTGTTTTATGGAAGAATAAAAAAAATTTAGATAATGAAAAAATAAAAGCAACGTATGGTAGTCTTTACCAAGCATATAAACCAGAATACTGGTATTTTGAATGTGTTGAAATGTTAAAAAAAATGGCACTAGCAGGTGGATTAGTATTAGTCCGACCTGGTAGTTCAACACAAATTACTATAGGATTATTAATAACATTTGCGTTTTTTTTAATGGTATTGGATTGGCATCCTTATGAAGATAAAACGGATAATCGTCTCCAAGCATCTGCTGTAAGTATATATATATATTATCAATATATATATATGACTACTTTTATCATTTATTTTTTTCGTTGTCTAACATGTGTATTGTTCTACATACATAATACCTCTCGCTGATAGACAACACAAACGTATTTAAATTTATTAATTGGGTTAGTACTTAAATTAAATCCAGATGAAGGGGCTTATGAACAAGATGTTATGGGATATTTGTTGCTATTAATGAACATCACTGTAATGATAATAAGTTTTTACATCATGATACAAACTTTTCCATATGGCAGATTGGAGGCAGGAACAAGTGTTATTGGAAAAATATTACACATTATGTTTTGCTGTTGTATATGTAAAAGGAATAAAAAAAGAATAGACAATAACGAAAAAAATGATATCTCAGTACCTATTATGAAAAAAAATCAAATTGCACCAGCACAAAGCAAAGAAGCTTTGACAAGATTACAAGAAACTTAGAAAAAAATATGGCGCTAGTTCAACAGAATATAAAGCAGCTCTTGAAAAAATGCGTACAAAATAGTAGTAAAATTTTACTGCAACTCGTATTTGTGGTTGGAAACACCCACGCATAAGTATTAATACAAACACGTAATACGAATTCGTATTATAAAAATACTTTTTGGAATACTTTAAAATATTTTAAAACTTGTTTATACACACGACCACTCCACCGTATTTTTTTTCAACTGTTACGTTGCCACCTTGCGCTAATGCAAATGGTACAATGCGACTACATGGAACCTTCCCGGGCGCGTCGTTGCATGTTTTTAAATGTTCAAAATTCTCTTTTCGACAGCATATGTTTGGCCATAACTCACACCCTGTGTATTTTGGCAACGTTGGCACTGTTGAGTATTTTTCTCTTGCAATGTGTATGCATTTATTGCATGTGAGTATATGATAAATAATAGCAATAATAATAATAATTATTATAATAATAAATAATTTCAATAATAATTATTGTTATTATAATAAGTATTAATTATTATTGAAGTTGGTAAAAATTTTGGTAGGAAAGGCCTGAAGGGTCTTAAAGATTGACGAGAGCAAAGCTCTCAATGCTATTCCTATGGTGTCCAGTTGGTGGGACACTTAACAAGAAAAAACTGGACCCAATAAAAGCGATGATACAGTAATAAAAGCGATGATACAATTGATAGGGGGGATGTTTTTCGGCATACTAATTTTTTATGACACACAAAATCGAAACTACAACAATCTATAGTGAAGGGACCTTGTGAAGAGAACCCCTCTTTCACTAATAACTACACAGTATTGGATTATGGGGAGACACTATTGACTACATCTTTAGCACCGCTTAGCAGAGAAGGTCACTTTGCACCATTGAATGGACACATTATATGAAAGAGAATAATAAATATTTTTTTGTACCATTTATTATATAAATTTGATCGATGATATAATATAGTAATAATGATAATACAAATAAATGTACAATATTATTTTATATATAATAAAAATAAATAATATAAATTATTGTTATTATCATAAATAATAATAATATATTTTTAATGTATAAATAATATAATAATAATTAGTGCAATAATAATAAATAAAAATAACATCACAACTGCTGTCACTTCTCGGTTTACAAGCAATCACCAGTGATAGTGAACACAACATTCATCGGTTATTAACTTCTGTAGTTACTATACCCGTTCCTACATATTCTTTTATATAGTTCCGTCAGCAATAGTTGGAAAAAGATAGCAATTCAGCGTTAGAGTTGTATTTTTACGTATAGAAGAACATATGGCTAGTACTGACGACACTAAAACTAATAATGATGCTAAAATTAGGCGTATGTTTAATGCATTAAAACAACAAATTGAAGAGGAAGAATTTGATGAGGCATTACCAATCTGCGAAAAAATATTGAAATTGGATCCTAACGATTCGAAAGCTTTAAAATGTAAATTAGTATGTATGATTCATGAAAATCAAATTGAAGCAGCGTGTAAGCTTGCGGGCAAGATCCGTGAAAAAGTATCTTGTGAATTTGAACTCGCGTATACATATTATCGTCTAAATCAATTAGACAAGGCATTTAAAGTTATGGAGTCTGCGGACAAAAAAAATACGGCAATGAAGCAACTTTATGCACAAGTATTGTATCGCATGGAAAATTTCAGTGGTGCGGCAAATATTTATGAAGAAGTCATTAACGATAATAATGACTATGAAGAATATGAAGTGGAAAAAGTGGAACTTTGCACAAATTTATCTGCCTCCTATGGGCAAGCTAATGAATCAGGTAAAGCAATAGAGGTTGCTGAAAGCTTCGATGAGGAGTCTAATTATGAGCTTGAATTTAACCGTGCATGTGCACTAATTGCAGCAAATGATATGGCCAATAGTATCCGTGCATTGGAAAAAAGTGAAATTTTAGCACGTAAACATTTAGAAGAGGAAGAGGAAGAAGAACCTGAAGAGATTGAGAAAGAAGTTGCTATCATTAAAGTACAATTAGGTGTTGTTGAGCAATTGAAAGGGAACATTGATAAAGCAAAAAAATTATACACCGACGCCTTAGGTACAGGAACAAAAAAGCAAAGTGCAGTTGCAGTTGCAAGTAATAATTTAATTGCATTGAGAAAAGAGCATGATATGTTTGATTCGTATAAAAAAATGAAAAATGTGAAAGTAAATAAATTAAGTAAATCACAAATGAAAATGGTACATTTTAATCAAGCATTGTTACTATTGCGTATGGGTAAAGATGCAGAGCTGAAGAAACTAGTCGAAAGCGATAGTGAAGATGCTAATTTAAACATTGTCATGGCAGCATTGTTATTTAAAAAGGATCGAAGCAACAAAAAATGTACACAATTTTTGGAAAAATACTATACCAGTTCAAAATCAACTACTCAAGGTAAAGTACAAGCAAAATTAGCCTCAGCACATGTACATATATTGAATGGAAATTTAAATGAAGCTGTCAATATACTGAAAAGTATTCCTTCGTTACAAAATACTCCAGGAACGACTGCAACCTTAATTGCTTTGTATAATCGTTTGGGGGATAAAAAAAATGCAAGTAAAGCGATGGAGCAAGCACTTGAAAATAGTAAAAGTAGTTCCCATCGAGTTGCATTGATGAGTTCTGGTGCGTTGGATGACTTCAATAAACGACGGTATGAAGCAGCATCCAAAGGGTTTCAAGAGATTTTAAACAACGCCTCGAAATTAAAATTGGACGAAGAAACGAAATCAATAGCGCGTGCACACTATATTTCGTCTTGCTCATATGTTGATGTCAACGCCGCAGTACAGGAAGCCAAAAATATACCTGATTTTGTCTCGAAAGAATCATCCAAGTTATCAGAGGAGGATTTAGTGCGCTTGGAAAATTATGCAACTGGCAAGAAGTTTGATGGCAAGAAGGTGAGATCCAATAGCTTAGAGAATGTGGAAGAGATTAAACTGGACGAAAAACCTGTATTTAAAAAAAAACGGAACGAAAAGAAGATCAAAAGACGTCGAGCAAAACGTCGTGAAGAATATCTTGCAAAAATGAATGCAATGGATCGATATGATGAGCATAATCCTATTCCACAGCGTGATCCGGAACGATGGATACCGCGTGCAATGCGTAAATCTTCCAGGCGCCGCGTTCGAAGAGGCGAAGCTCATGTTAGTGGTGGTGCGCAGGGTAGTGGCTATATCTCGGAGAAAGATTTGAGGAAATTAGATGCAAAAGCGAGAGCGGAGGATGAAGCTAAGAAAATAGCTGCAATGAAAGTAATTGAAGAAGAAAAAAATACACATAAAGGTAAAAGGAGGAAAAAGAAGAAGAAGGGTAGAAGGTAAAAAAACATATAGTTTTTAAAATATGCACAAATAATTAATTTTAAAATTAACTTATATAAACACGTGTTCAAAAATAAAAAATATGTGTGTACTCGTATAATATGTGTGTGTGATACTCCTCTTTCGTACCAAGTATATATACCCTGGTATATTTTAACACGCACTTATATTATATAAAGCAAAAAATATTACGAGAGGGTACATAACACGCTTGCGCGTATTTAAGTTAAGTTATCATACCTGGGATATATATTTAATCATAAACGTTTACCTATAATCATTTGGTTTTTAGGGGAGCAAGTTTTTGGGTGCATATCGTAATGAAATGTGTGATATTTACCACCACCTTGGTACTCTTTTGCAAACCAGTTTCGATCTTCGTTCACCAATCTCATTGCATATTGACCCTCTTCTCCTACTGAACCAAGGAGACTGGTATGATCGGCTTTTTGAGACAGTTGTATAAATTCTTCCCTTGTGACGCCACATACCTCCCGGAATATTTTACTACACGGGAGCACTCGCTCTTTTTCTTTTTCATTTTGGATAAAACCTATGCAACATGGACACAGTACATACGAGGCATTGGCAGAAAGACATTTTTCAAGAACAAAATCACTTGCTGGCCCACAACCATGCAAGGCAAATCCTACATGAAATGGAAGTTTAGCCACAGGGTATTCCCGAATGTCCATTTTAAGAAACTTTACATTTTTCACTTGCATTTCTGCTGCACGAGTTTCTGCATGTGCCAATGCCACGGCATTGCAGTCTAAAAAATACACGTGGATTTCAGGACGCATGGCTGCTAATACTAGGCCAACATGCCCTGAACCACAACAAAAGTCCACTGCAATTATTTTTTTCCCCTTGATGGATGATGGTTTAGGCAACAATTTGTTAACATGTTCTATCATATTCGATATCTGTTGCCTTTTCTTTTCCCGTTTGGAGACCGTTGTCAATTTACCAATAACGTAATGCTCTGGGTTTAAGCGCTTCGGAAGAGATTCCCAAGGAACTGGATCCAGCATTTTATTGTCAAACTTTGAATCTGACTTTTGAACACTGTCATCAACATTTACGCATTTCACAAATGTTCTGCTGTCTTTTATTTTCTGTACTATGGTGCTAATTATTTTCATTTCATTTGTTTTTGATTTTGATGATTTCCCCTTCTTCCTACCTTTACCAGCAGGTCGGCTCTGTAGTCCAATCAACTGATGGCTAATACGCAATTGTTTCTTAAATTCATCTATTATTTCTTCACTTTCCAACCACAATGAGGTAGCTACTGTATCTAACGGGTTGACCTTATCATGACAACATTTGAATGACCTTGGATCAATGCCGCTGTTGTTACTCAACGAATCATCCTGTAAAAGTCTTGTCGTCAGAATTAATTGAATTCGTTTCCACCACTCCAAAACATTTGGTATTGCTACCAAAAGTCTCAAACGTAATTTAGAATTCTCTGGTTTAGCTGCGACAACAAAAACTAAACTGAGATAGCAGAATGTGAGAACATCAGCAACACAGAAACCCATCCGTGGTTTTCCGTTTGCATTTGTAGAACGGGAAGATACAAATTCGCGTTGTCTCAGTGCCTCTTGCAGTGTATAGGCAGTTGGTGGTATAGGCATATCGTCAAATGAATACACATTTTGCTTTACATTCTCTATCACTGATAAAATCTCTGTCAGTAATGTAGCTTCCATTTGTTCGCAAAATAGCCTTCCCCGACGCTTTCCATAGAATGAAGTTCCAATACATGCCCATGCAAGTGATCCCAGCGTTGTATCACATATTAACACTTGGTTTGTACAGCTATCACTGATATCGTCAGTCAATGGTGCTCTATAAATTTTTGGGTTTGGTGTTTCTTTTACAAGCCAAGTAACTACGTCATCTCGCTTTAAGACTGACCGACGGTTTGCTATATGATAAGCAGCAAAAAATGCAAATGAGGTCAAGGAGGACAGATCTAACTCTATACATATATAGTACGGGATGTCACTACGAGCCCTTTTTGGTACTTTATGATTTGAACTGCCTTTCATTTTTTACAACAACAATATTCAGCGCCCAACCGTAGACTGTATAAACTCAAAGTGCGCGATTCCGGCAATAATTTTTCTTCTTCAGATACTTTATCAGAGACTTGCAGTTTCTAAGTCGGCATGGTAATAGATCAATGCTGTAAATATATTAAGTTTATTATTCCACGACGCACTACTTGTGTGTTCTGCAAGAAGACGCTGAATTCATCTGATATTATTATATACCTGGTAAATAATAATATAAATATAATAATAATAATAACCTATAATAATAATATTATTATAGGTATTATTAGAAGATGATTATTATTAGTATAATAATAATAATACAATAATAATAAATAGGCTGTAATAAAAAAAAATAATAAATAAATAAAAAATATAGTGCTTACCCCTTCAATATTCTCTTCTCGTTCTACATTCTAATTCGTAATAATTTTTTCACTAATATAACACTTTATTATTTTATTATTTATTATTTATTTTTACTATTAAAATAACAATAGGTGTGTATAGTACGAGTGAGTTGGATACTACTATCTTGATAATAGTACCTGGTATATAGTATTTAGTATAAAAAAAATAATAAAAATAATTTTTTAAATTATAAAAAATAATATAATGGTAATATAATAATGGTAAAAACATTTTTGTTGTACGTATTTTTTTACAACTAGAATGCTTTATACAATAAAAAAAAATTAAACCAAAAGTGTATCCTACGATTGATCCCTTTTTCCTTTTGTTTCAAAAATCTTTTTTTACAATTTGAACCGCCCTTTTCCATCTTTAACAAACTTACACCAATTTTCTCCATATGTATGTATTGTATCCATTTCCTGATTTGTTTTTGGATTAACAACTTTACCACCGGCATTGAACCAACTGATAATTCCGCCATGTAAATTTAAAACAGGACGATTCAATCGTTTAGTTAAATCGACTGCACAATAACCAGATCTTAATCCGGCAGTGCAGGAACAAACGATAGTCATATCCTTTGCTATTTTCTGTAATTCTTCCAAAGGAATCTTCTGTTGGTAACCCATTCCACTACCAACGGTAGTAACAAGTGTCATTCCAAGTGTTGTTGGGCTCAATAACATAGCATTTGGAATTGCTGCGTATTCATGCTCGTATGCTTCTCTTGTATCAATTACAACTAATGCGCCTTCTTCATGCAATGTAATAGCCTCGCTTGCATATATTTGTGTCGCAGAGGTTTTTTTATCGTATTCAACGCACATTTTTTCATATTCTTCAGTAATATCATGGTTATTCTCGCTCTTGGTGGGCTCACTTTGTGTATTGCCCATTGCAAGATTATATTCTTTATATGTATACGTGTAAATATGTATTATTGTATCGTGGAAACAACTGCCTTGTAGACAAAGACGACTTTATTTTTTCTCTTGTTTCTTTGTATAATAATAATATCCACCAAAAGCAACCACAACTAAAGCTACTACTAAAAAAGCACCTTTTTTCTCTTCGTCAGTAAATGATATACCGTTTTGTCTATTGTTCTTGTTCAAACTCCAACGCCTAACAAGTCCTTGTATACCTTTCATATCAAAAGTAATCAGTTGCGACTGAAATATACCAGAATTTTTATCAGTGATATCGTTTCGTATTTGAATTGGCATAAAAGAAAGCAAGCGACTCCTTGCACACGGTGATGTACAAGCAGTGTGTACAAACTTATTAGTATTGATAGTCGTAGAGTAGGTGGTATAGCTAGCTATCTATAGCACACTATAAAAAAAAAGAAGTATATAGTAATAGTATAGTAAAAAAACAGAAAAACAATTAATATATTATTGGATAAGAATATAAATCTGAAATCCAATATAATAATAAATAATGATGATGATGATGAAATTTGTAAAAAAATAATAAAATAAATTTATTACGTGTTTACAAGTATAATAGTGTGTGTTTAATTTATTACGTACTATTATATTTCAATTCTTCCTATTGCACTATTGATAATTGAAATCATTTCCATGATGTCTAATATCAATTATTTAGTATCAACCTCGCTCTCTTTAATTCACGTTCTGTGGTGCTTCTTGTTGCATCATTGTTCTGCTGTTAGGTGGTGATTGGCCTACTGTCTGTAGTCTTTCAAGTCACCGTTCCTATTAATATAGATCTTGTTGGTGGCAGCACAGCATTTCAGTAATGGATTTAATAAATTGCTATTTGATACAGGTATTGTACTGCTAAAGTTTTTGTAAGCGATTATTATAATAATTGGAATAATCTAAATCTATTATTAATTTAATAATAAATATATAATATTATAATAATGATGGTGCTAGCTACATAGCTAATAATATTAATTAATGTTTTTTTAAATTAAATTTATTATTATTACACTATATATAATGATGATATAAAAAAAATTATCATCATCATCATATTCCTTCTTCTTCTATATTATTATTAATTACTATGCCCATTATTATTGCAATTGCATGGATGGCATCCATCATGGAAAACCATGTTATGGATAGCATAAAACCATATTTTGTTGGATATAGATATATACACACATACACATATATTGATATATATATATACTTAGTAAAGATACAATTTTTAGGCAATTATGGGGTATATGAATATGAGGCGAAGAGTACAAATCTTTTTGATTTTATTTACATTGTTTGTTATGTTTTCATCTTTTGATTTTGCACCAGCAGCTGGTGTTTTGATACTCGAAGTAACTTTGTTAATATGTGATGTACTTTTTTTACAAGACAGTGATTTTATATTCGACCCATTCTACGATAATTGGGAAAAGAAATCTATGTCTAAATATAATTGACTTCATTATTCAATATAGTTAGAAAGAAAAGGAATGAAAAACGTAAAGAAGTACGGAAGTATTTTTGTATTTTTGTATAATATTTATTTATATTTAAATATTTAAAAATACTATCCCCAGTATGAGATATATTTAAATAAATCGAATGATATTATTTAGTTTTGTTTTGATTAAAAAATAAATAGTAGTAGAGATATATAACTAACATTTTACTTCAATATGCAAATTGTATATTTATTTTAGTTTTCCATAAACTTTTAATATATATACCGAGAAGAGTTATTGAACACATTTTTTTGTATATATAAAAATATTATAAAAATATTAAAAGAAAAAGTTTTAAAATGTAAATTTTAATTTATTTGTTGTACAAAATAATCAGCTTTAATATACGTACGCGCGCGTGATAATATGTGTACTACACAGTATAAAAAATGATAAAATACTAAAATGTGATTCGTTTGATATATATTTTTACGAAAATATACTAAATTCACATCCCAAAGGCAGTACATTCACCCTAGATGTAGGTCTAGTCGATGAAAATTTCACATTCTTTCACATACCACAATATAATTTATTAATATTACGAGAATTTTACAAGCAACGAAATATATCAAAATTATATTTATTAATCATATAGATATATATATATATACCAAGTATATATACCGTATATATACACATCTCTCTCTATCTTTTAAATCATACGTATATGTGGTACTTATATTTTATCGGTATCATACTTTTAAATGGTGTAACACATTTAATTTATTTCATGTTACTCTCCTTCACATTCTTTTTGCAGCATCTCTTAAATTTGCAACAGTTTCTGCTAGAAGGACTGCATACCGTTGCTCTTTGCTTTCGTTTTGAAAACAATTACTCAAAATATTGAAAAAAGCATGTGTCGCTGATAGTGAAGGGGCTACTTCATCATCATCATCATCATCATCACTTTCTTCAATAAAATCATCAGCTTCCTCAGCATGCTCAACGTTAAAGTATTTATTATTTAAAACACTATTTCTAGGTTTAGCAAACTCCATTTTTTCAATGTTTGCATTGTACTTCTTCCCCAACGATAATGCAAGACGGTACGATTCTCCAGGTACACTTGCGACTAAACTTCGATACTTGCGCTCATTTTTCATAGCTTTTACAACATCAACCAACTGCTTTGAGCAAAATCCTAATAATAATTTACCTAGCTTCACATTTTTATCACTGTTGAAATCTACTTTTTTTAGCTCTTCCTCCGCGTACAATTCTTTGCCCGTGCGTATCAATCGTTTAATATATTCAAATTGTATAAACCAACTTGGTACTTTCAATAATGGCGCTAACTGAAAAACCGTATTATAGCCATTTTTTTTATCTTTTATCATAATTTCTACCATTGTTCGCATTCGATATTGCATGTACAACGATGAATCACCAGTCAACGTGAAATTGGAAATGGATTCATCTACTGCTGCTGCAATAACACCGTCTACATCTTTCACCTTTGCCTCCTCATTGCCATATACTTGCTGCTGCGATGTTACTATAAATCCTCCATGATTACTGGGGTGAAAAAACGAGTCAGCTGTGAAATTAGACGTATTCAATGGATACAACTTTTCAACATCAATATTCCATAAATTACAATTTAAATTTATCGATAGTATGCGGATCATAATCATAAAATTATCGATCAAATTCAAATCTATACTTTTTTTGGCATATGTTGATAATAATATTTTAACTATACTTGAATGAAATATATTCATATCGAAATGTATGCTCCCATTATTATCCAAATCATCATCATTACTTTCTTTTTCGCTGGCTGATAATGGAAAAATAGTTACTGTCTCTTTTGTTAATTTCCCAATATTGCCGCGCACCTGTTGCAACAAATGTAACACTGCTTCAATATATACATTTTGTTGGCGTCTAGATGCGCGTAAAATTTCATCACACCATCCATTTTTTGCCATAACAGAATGACCCTCTACTTCGTCTTCGGTGAACCTTTTCAACAACTGTTCAACGTTTTTGTTAATTTCATCGGTAGTAACTACACTTCTATTTTTTTTTCCATTATCATTCATATTGATCATGTCACTAATCAAATACAAAATCCCATCCACTGGTTTTTTCTTCCATAAAAGGTGAAGAAACGATAGCTTATTTATCATGCAGCATCTAAATATTTGTAAGTAACAAATCAAGCGAGAATTATCGCTATTATTATTTATCATAGATGCATTAGCAATCGCTTCTTGTATTCTATTTACTGGTACACTTAATGAAGTTTTATTTTGATCTGGGTTATTCTCATATTTCATATTTAACAAATCATAGTTATAGAATTGCAATGAAACACCATTCTCATGATAATTGGCACCATTAGCTAATAATAACGAACGATGTATGGCTAAATGGTCTATATCTATATAATCTGCAAATAAAATGGTAAGCAATTCTAAGCCATCAGCAAGCTTTTTTTCCCCGTGCATCACCTTATTTTTATCTTCATTTTCATTAACATATGATAACTCATTTGATAATATCAAATCAGACAGAAATGTTTTACTGCTTCCATCATTGAAGCCAATAAAAGAACTGTATAATAATGCATCCGAATCAGTAGATTTCAACTGTGTCGATGATAAAACCGTTTTATTGTATTTAAATAACGGAACCTTTGGTGCAACCTCCTTTGATAAAATCCATTCATTTTCAACCCATTTTATAAAGTCAAAGATGTGGCAATTATCCTCCATCCCCACTTCCTCGGAAATATATTTTTTTAATACATGGCTTTTGTTGGATAAACTTTCCTTATATAAATTTACATAAAAGTCTTCCCCTTCATTTTTTATGGAAGAAAATGATATTTCTTTCTTCAATAATTGCAAAATTGCAATTAAGCACTCAAATTCAATAGTTTTCTTACCACCATCGGCGACATCTCTGTTTAAATCGACACGATGTAACACTTTATTTATCCAATTCATCTTTTCAAAGCCAGTTGTAGGGGAAGTGCCTAGGTGTTGTTTGTTGGCCTCATCCAATGCTACATATTTTCCAATTATGCTGCAAGCACATGTTCGTATGAATAAAATAATTTCTAACTTGACATTCTGAATTTGCAATTCCTTCCAGTATACTTGTCTAATATTTTTTGTCAACAAATCTATCATATCATGCGTCAAAATTATATCGCCATCCTCTTCATTACTTTGCATTTCATTGTTGGTAGATTCTAAATATAATTTTACATATGCGTTTAAATCCCGCTTAACGGCATCAACATTGCCAGCGTCATCATCTTCGTCGTATAACAGTTCGATATTATGATATAATTCTTCCTTTTCAACTAATTTCAAATTCTGCTTCCACACAATGGTTAAGGCATAATTCAGAAACAAAGTGTGAAATATTGTATCGCTATTCTGCTCATTATCCCTAGGGCTAGTTTGCAATACCTTGGAAAAGGGATTTTGTACATATACGTGGTAGTTTAAAGTGAATTTGTACAACCACTTCACAATCGATGAACTGGACAACGTTTCGGGGTTAGCATGTAACACAATTGAGAACGGAACGCCGTAAAACCATTCATAAAATAATTTTAATACTTGATTCCGTGGGAAGCCTAATTTACATATTTCATCTTGAAAATCATTCAATACTTTTAAATTAAATGAATGAAGTAGCAAAGCTTGAAAGATGTATTGTAATAAAGTTGTTCTAATTTCATTGTTATGCTTGCAATAATCGGATAAAGTTAAGCTTGAATCATCGTTACTTTGGAAGCATAGTATAAATGTATATGGGTTAATACGAAGAATATTGTATCTGTTTGACTTATCTTCACCATCTACTACTGGTTGTTTATCGTCATCTGACATAGCCATATGCCTATTGTAAAGATGGAACCAATCATTAAATTGCTTTCCAACATTGCTATTTGGAAAGCGATCTCCATTATCGTTCGTTTCGTTGAGTGTTTCTTCCATTGGTATTTTTTCGAGTATGGTGTATACTTGTAACAACTTTAACTTTACATTTAGAGATTTCATATATGTTTTTATATCCTTTGGGTTCATCGCATTATCACCACGAGTTAACGCATCTTGTAACCCATCATAGATTATACTTAAAATCGATACAAGCGAGCTTGTTGGAAACAACAACACATTAGCAAATGTATCTATGGAGTTACTACTACTATTTGCGTGAAGTTTTGGTGTTATCAGTGGTAAACTTTCCATGACTTCGTGCGTTTCACTTATTGCCCTTATAAGCAATATTGGTGCTTTAACTTGTTTCAAAGAATTTACATCAATCTTTATAAAATTTTCATCTACCAAGTTAGTATCGCCATCAATAGTGCCATTCATATTACCTATACGTTTTTCTTTAATATGATTCAAAAAACTGGTTAAGCTACTTAAAAATCGATGAAGTAAATACCCTTCATCCTGGTGCATTGAGGATACTCGTGCATGTTTGATAATCTGGTTTGCTTTTTCGTTTAATTTAATTTCAAATAAATCAACTTTTGCTGGATTGCTCTTTACGCTCGTTTTTGTTAAATTACCATTTGGTAAGTTACTATCCGAATTAGTGTTACGTTTTAAAAAGAAACATCTGGATATTTTTTTATTTGCAGACTTTGAATTTAAATTATTACAATGTAACAACCGACCATTTGTTAATAATATGGGATCGTGTATACGGGCAACACGTGGGCCGTACGTACAACTCATAATGTCAATCAACGATCGTTGCGGGGCGTAAATTACAAGAAATTCTTTTTTTTGTCCTTTTGTGCTGGTGTCAGTGTTGCCAGTATTGCTATCTTCCAAAAATGTATTGAATATCCACCCACATTGTGCTGCTCTATACCCTTTCCACATTCTTCGTATGCTCATGTCATCCATATCGATCAACATAATGCGACCTAAAGAATCCGTCATACAACCCATTTTACCACTCGGGGACACAATTATTCTCTCCCCAATACGGTGCCCATCTTTAATAAACAAAGATGCCTTTATTGACACCGTTTCAACTTCATCCCAAGATTCATCCCAAGTTTCACCAGTAAAATTATCGTTTGATTTATTCGAATTACTATCATAATTGTCATTACTTGTTTTATTATCTTTGTCATTACTACTAGAGCCACTAAACCAACTGCTTGCAGCTCCAAATGCAGCTCCCATAACGACAGACGCGAGACCACCAAGAGTATCAATTTCTTTTTCTTTATCTACAGTTACAAAATATTGAGAGACCGTTGGATCTTCTCCTACCACATTGATATTTACTCCCACTTTTGGTCGTAAATCGAATGTATCTACCCGAAATGGAATGGAACAAACAAAATCTAATGGGACAATATGCTTACTACGTTGCTGACATTTCCAGCGTTTGTATTTTACATTAGCATTTACATTATACGCACCATCTAGTAAGTCTTTCATACGAATACATATGATGCTACCGTCGCGATACAAACCCCACAAGCCTTTTTCTCGTGTATCCATAGTTTCATTTGATATGCAACATGGAAAAATTTTCAAAGACATCAATGTTGCTTTACCTTTTTGAAATAATTTTGATAGTAAAAGTTCGCCTGTTAAACCAGAATAACAACGAAATACACCGTTCCGATAACCCACAGCAATCACGTCAGGGTTTAACCAGCACAAACATGATATTGGATTTTCAAGGTTTAACATGGAAGAGGGGGGGAGAGATGACGACGATAATGTTCTTTGTTTATTTGATTTATCACTACGAACAGTTTGTTGTATAATTAAAGGTGTACATTTACTATGTTGTTGTTGTTGAGATGATATTATTGATTGGCAATGAAAAGTTGATACAATGATACATGATCCTTTAGCGCAAGCAAATTTTATTTTGTTTTCATCGTTTAAACATATATCAATTAACAAAGATGTGTTAGACGGAAAACTTTGAAAATCGAATATATGTTGGTTGCTATTATCATTAGCTTCATTATTATCAGTTGCTGAAGGTGGAAATAAACCCCTAGCCCATATATTTGTATTAGAACATACAAATCCACCGGATCGAATTATCGTAGTTTCTGTAGATGACATTAGTAATGTTGTTTCCTAGTTCAATGCTGTTATGTATGTGTGTGGATGTTACAGTGGCACAAGAATGAAAAAGCTGCTCCAACTAAGTGTTGAAGAATGTTAGTGATGAATGTTGACCTTGTATTTCAAAATTATTATACCTCTTTATACCTGTATTATTTAGTAGTTACCATTTGTATTGTTTATTATTATTATATTCTTTGTATTATATTATTTCAAATTTTATTATTATTATTGTAGTAGTATTGTGCTATTGTAATCATCTATTTATTTAATTCATTTCCATTTAACAGTGCTATTTCGTACTATATTGTAATCAATTACAGTACTCACATACTGTACCAATTTCTTGCTGCATGTCATCGGCCTCTATATTGTGTGCCTTTATAACCACCATTTTCTATAAATA
>JACKZZ010019836.1_pt1 | contig 15946 bp, 6 predicted proteins | sample 8027871 | NCBI WGS metagenome assembly JACKZZ01 (sample SAMN15724774, study PRJNA655200) | protist metagenome | isolation source: fluorescence activated cell sorting (FACS) single amplified genomes of... | place: USA: West Boothbay Harbor, Gulf of Maine | collected 2000-07-19
CTCAACCTATGTCCCAACCCCAAACCGCGTCGGCATCAACATCTGCTACTGGTAGTCTTCTTGGATCATTAAATCCATTTGGCTGCAAGGGAAAACAGGGTTATGAAGCGGCACCTTTGGACGCTGATCCTGACACTATCGATGAAGGTGCAGAACCACCCCAAGGTATGAACCCGTTATTATTTCCTGACACACTTAATTCTCCTGGGTTAGGGACACAACTACCTCCACATCCGCAAAATATAGAAATGGAAAGGATGAACGATGGAAGTACATTTGCACCACCAAGACCTCCCGTTCCAGTACCATCTACTGTTGATACTGCAGGTTTGACTTCCAGAAACGAAAGTATAATACGCGACTTGCCACAATTTCGATCGTTTACTGCCACACTAAAACCAGTTTTGAGAGATGCCGTGAATGCGGACCCATTAGGTTTTGTTAGTGTTATTCAATCACCGGAGCTTTGGTCATTGCTTGATGCAGTTCCACCACAAATAACAGCAACAATAAATGAAACAGCTACTACTGCGACGACAGATACAATAGCTACATCTGAAACAGCACATAGCGAACAAAAAGTACCGGCAACCACTCATACTGAAGAAGGGGATGAAGAGATAGATAACGCTGCTATTCGTGTTAAACAAAAACGCACAATGATTGGACCCGCCACAACAGCAGCAATAACAGCAACAAAAGAAACAACAGGATTTTCCGCTCCACGCCAAGGACAAGGAAAAACATTTTTTGATGACAATTTGGATTTGTAAAATATTGAAGTAAAGTAAAAGATTATTTAAATTAAACTTTAATATCATTTACTCTCAAATGATGGTCATTTTATCACAAATATAACACTTCAATTAAAGTAACATTTACTTCTTTCTCAACATAGCAAGAGCACGTTCTGTATTACTCATACCACTATTACCACCAGTATTGTTAGATCCTCTTCGTTGTCCCAACGTTGGACGTGGTGCCATTGGAGCAAGTCCCAGATGACTTGAGGAACTGTTCCCACGTTGCTTTTTCAAAGCATTATTATTTTGTAAATCAGCTGGTGGAGAGGAACGTTTGTTTGGCAAATTTGGATTTCTTTTGAATTGACTACCAATATTCGAAAGTAAACTTCCTTTTTTAGCACTACCGCTTCCACTGTTGTTTTCCATTACTGGTACTGCTGGAGATGAGATAAATTGTGGTTGTGTTAGCACTTCAACTACGTCGTCAGGTTCGTTTTCAAATAGTTTTCGAACAGCCGGACTCTTTGGGATGTTCTTTTTTGGCTTTACGGTAGGACTTGACACAGATTGTTTTCCAATGGACGAGGATGAGCTACTTTTACTGGACGAAACGCCAGGATGAACATACCCTTCAGGAGGGTAAGCATACGTGGAATCTCCTCGCCATCCTAAACCAAGAAATTTTTCAACTTGTTCACGTGCATACTTGCGTCTATTCTCATCTACTTCTGCATCTTTCCCGTCATCATTTTTCGCACCTGATGCCAGATTTAAGTCATGTACAATGAACTTCATCAAATGAGTTTTATTTTTGAATAAAGATACAGCACGAGCTTGTGATACATTTCCCTCATTCTTCTTAGGTATCCGGTTAAGGAGATACTGTAAAGGATCTTCCACCAAAGTAGAAGTTTCCACAATTCGCCTCTTCTTGTTTGAAGATTCCAATTCCGTCGCACTTTTCGGAGATTTATTCTTAAATCCTGCACTATTCTTAACAGTTTGTTTTGAAGTAGATTTTTCTGTTACAATAGGCCCTTTTTCTGTTGCTGTTGCTGGTGTTGGTATATTCATAAGTGCCATCTGAATGTCTTCTGAACTAAACTCTTCCTTATCACCATCTTCGTAAATGACCATATAGAATGGTGAATTATAATAAACTATGACCCCATGGAATTTTCCCTCCTTAAACCTTTGAGATATTTGTAGTCCAAGAAATTCTTCATTTATACCCGTGAAATCAGCTTCAAGGCCTGGTGGGACGATATCATCTAAAGTAGGTGGATCATTATAAGGCACGTTAGTCTTATCCAAAAGTGCTTTTATTGCACCAATACGATGCTTGAAATAATGCAAGTTTTCAGGGTAAGGAAAACTTGATACACTTTCACCACGTTGGAACGCCATTGCACTGCGTTTAACATAGTTAGTTCCTTTGATGACAGCAAAACGGACAAACAATTTCAATATTTCTCTATCGTTGAATTTGGATTGTACATTTCTATTCAAATTACTACTTGATGCAGAAGGCTCATTAGTTTCATTATAATTTTTAGCTTCTTTGTGTGTTGAAGCAGAAGCTTTATTGCGCCAAAACGTCTTTTCAGAATCCTCAAGGGAATCCCACAATGCTCGAAGTATTTGACTGATTCCAGAAAATGACAAGTTCTCATTGTTCTGGGCAACTTCTTCGCGGTTGTGATTAGAAAACATCATATATGCGGAGACTTTCATACCAGATACAGGAGGGGAATTGTTAGGCTTTGTAACACGTTGTGAAGATGAGGAACTCACTGCTAATTGACTGCTACTGTCGCGTGAATTTGTATTTCGCTTTGAAACATAATTTACATCAACATCAACATCATCATCAACATCAACATCTGTAATGGAATCTATCTTATTGGGTGGTGATTTATTTTTCCATGCAATCTTTTCTGGAGCACTTAATTTTTTCCACTCTGCCCCTATGAGTTTCTGTGATTCATTTTTTTCAATACCTTTCTCTTTATAAAAAGAATATCTATTCTCAAAATAAGCCAAATATCCTGCTAATTTGTTTTTTGGCTCAGAAGTGACATGTGGTACTATTGCTTCTACATCTACATCTACATCTACATCTACGTCTACGTCTACTACATCAGGAAGTGTAGGTACAATATTAAGTACTTCTCCTGCTTCATGTTCAGCTACAGCAACTTTATCAACTTCCAATTCAGTTATATTAACTTGAGCGGACTTATTTTCAGGTTCAGTCATTTCAACTTCTACAGATAACTGCGACGGTTCCGATCTATTTTTCATCCAATACTCCTCCTGTGTCATCATCTCTTGAGTCATCAAACCACTTACAGGAGCTTGTTGAGATTGAGATTGAGATTGATATTGGGATTGAGATTGAATTTGACTCTGTGTAAGATCAGAAAGTTGAGAAGGATGACCGGTGACATCAATTCGAGACCCTATTAAAGATGACGATTCTTTTTTATATGACGGCGACGCCGGTGTAGATGATGACACATTTGATTGCTGTGAAGGTTGAGCCAACGGCGGACTCATAAAACGACCATCAAAAGTAGACGACGTTTTACTTACTTTCTTCGAAATCTTTTTAGGAGAGGATTTCCACCCTTGATCCTGCGAGTTTTGAATTAATTTGCATTCTTGAACCCATTTCAAACGTGATTTTTTGTAGTTCATCAATAAAGTCAACCGCTTCACCCAATCTTTACATTTACTTTCAGTAGATAGACGAATTTTAACTTCTTTCAAGTCACGATTAGGATTATTACTAAATAAATTCAATCGAAACCCATCTTTCTTAGTGACTTTAGTACTTTTGACATCAGTAACGAAGCCAAAATCAACAGGAGCTGGATATAAAGGATCATGAATTTCTTCACTTACTTCTTCTGCTTTGGCCATCATTGCCCATTTCTCTTCATAATTATGATAAAAATGATCATTTTTCTCAGCCCATTCATTATTATAATAAAAGTATAAAAAACCATTCTCTCTGATTTGCATTATGATTTCCACCCATACTAAATTTGTTTTTACATTTTTTGTTGCTGGGTATCGATCGTGGACTGCTTTACTGACTAACATCTTCATTTGACATTTTTCGCGATAACTTTTAATGCCATCACCAAAATAAGGTGGAAGTGGTATAAATGCTTCGTCATTCTCCAGTTCTTGTTCTTGTTCTTCTTCTTGTCCCTGTTCCTGTGTTTGTGACTGTGTGAGTGTCAAGGGGGGTTCATTCGTGCTAGTTGCAACAGGTTCTTCACGTAATTCCATACTTCCACTAGGGTCTAGTTCTTGTTCTTTACTATTATTACTACAACTGCTACTCTCTCCATGTACTGAAGTCGAACCGGAAGCATTAGCATCATTGGCCAACATCATAGATTGTACATAAGACATCGCACGCTGGTCTCGTTCTGCTTGAGAATCCGCATGAATAGTATCATCAACTTGAGTCTCAGGTTCTACTTCAGTGCCTGTAGATAAATCATCTTGACTATTTTCTTTGGTGCTTTTGTTTTGCGCTGCAATTGGTGATGTGGATGTGCTAGCACTTTTTGGTGATTTCGCAGTAACAACTATATCATTACCATTATCATTACCATTATCATTACCATTATCATTTCTAGAACTAGGTGAAGTCACTGGTATAGTTTGATTAGCAATCTCCATCATACTAACAATTCGCATACGGTCAAATGTATCAATTTTATCGAGTAGAGACCGCTGTTTCACACTTGTACTAGTATGAAATGGCAATAAAGGATTATCATCACTAAATGGTGGAGGAAGATCAAAATGACCATCAAATGTTGGCATATGACCAGCGTGAGCAGGAAATTGTCTATTACCAAGACGTTGTAACATATCATTTAAGTTCATTTTACCTAATTGTTCTTTAATGTCAGATTCTTTATTTAAATCTATAGGATCAGCACCATCTGGAAGTGTAAAAACATTACAGTCTACAGCACCCATATAACCTAAACCACCTACTTGCATAACCAAAGGTAAAGTAACACCTAATTTAGATAAATCTTTAGGTGCACGTTTACCACTTGAGCATACATATGTACTAAGATGATATTGACCTGGGAGTAATTTTATCAAACTACCTTTCAAATCATCTAATAATCTATCCTCAGTTATTGTTTTATATGCATTCTCTGTTAGAAATGCCCAAATTGTATTTGCTTTGTCATTTAATTTAAGTAAACGAGTATTATCATCACATGATATTACTTGAACGATACGGCTAGGAGGAGATCTACTACCTACAGCCTGCTTGTTCTTGCCACTATTATAATCAATTCCATCTTCAAGTGGCTTGATCAGATCAATGCACCACTTCTGAAGCCATGGACTAGGCATAGAGCGTGCCATGTTTGCAAAACAAGGAAAATCAAAACCAAAATTTGAAGAAGAGGGAAGAGCCCCACCACAGGGCACTGCATCCCACTTTACTTTACTTTATTGACATTCGAGGAGAATGATTTCTCGAGAATTCCTCCAGTCACAATTTACACTCTAGGTCTGGGAGTGTGTAGTTCGTCGGCCAACCCCTTGTCTGGCTTCAACTAGATTACATTGTTTTTAATTAATTATTTACACTTCACAAACTTACACCAGAGACTCCTCTCTTCAATCTTCAAGCTATTATACTAGCTAATATTTTTAAAAATGATTTCCTATGTACATAAATAATCTTAAATTGTCTTTTTATACTACGATTCTTTTGATGTCAATACGAATAAGCCCATTACACCTATCAGAACATATTTAAATAGTGGATAATCATTCAAGTATATGGTAACCATCCCCAAGTAACGCAGTGTTCCCCTCGCTCTCCCTAATATGTCTTCTCTCTTTAACCAATTTTGTCCAGGAGCATATAAACCTCTATCATCTACTCTATTATTATCACCCTTTGTTAATACATCAACATCACCATTCTCTTTTTCATGCACTTTTAATACACGATGAACAATAGGTATATCTCTATCTTTAATTTTGAAAACAACTATCTCACCAGCACGAATAGGATCATCCTGATTATTGAGAAAAAGGATATCACCACGTTGAAATGCAGGTTCCATACTTCCACTATTTTTTTTTTTAAAAGGATAATAAATATTACGCGATGTGATAAAATAAATAAAAGTGTTAATGAAAAAAGTTAGATGAATGAATAGCAACAATATAATGTAATGCAATCCATTAATGTCAAGATTATCCAAGATAGATGCATGAAATTGTCATAAAATGAAAACATGACGATGAAATACTTACGATAATACTACAACAACAGGGGATTCAGATTTTGTTAGAAACATTAAACCATGCCAAAGCATAAGCGCAGAGAACACAATCATGGCAAGATTTAATGCTTGAAAACTCATTTGCCTCTTATTCTTCCACAACTTCTTCAGCTCACCGACTTGATTATTCGCCATTTCCATCATCTTCTATTTTCTTCCTATTCACTAACGTGAAGTCAAAATAACAACAATACGAAGACTTTAAAAGAGTTAGAAGTCACAGATTGACTTCAGATTGATTTCAAACCTTAAAAAGACACTCAAGACTTACCCTGTAGGGTGTCGTACATCCGAAAGATAAAGGGAAATGGGAATAATGGGAACATATGTAATCACTCTCGTTTGTTTATAGCAAAAAGAGTTGTGAATTGTGATACGCAATGTTCTCACGTACACCAAACAAGAAATCCAGAGGGTTTGGTTATTCTGGAACCTCAGGTAAAAGGCAGAAAGGAAATGAATTAATACATGATAAGAAACAAAGTAATAATGTGAGTTTTCAATCACCAAATGCAAATGTAAATCAAGAAAATAGATTTTCTTCAAATGAAGCAGATGTCCATGCAAATAAAAACTCAATATCTATTAATTCAATCACTGACTCTATAGGTTTAGGTAGTCGTAAAGGTAAAGGTGTGACGATCGATCGTAAACTAGGTGTACTCAATGAAAATGCAAATTTGAATCCATTCATATTCAGTGCACAATTATTTAGCAATGGCGATTTATTAACTATTTATAATAATGATACTATGATGTTACATCAAGATACACATGAGAATTATCATGGTATTTCAACACAACTTAGTGTACCAAATCGTATTAATTCGAAAGGTGCTATACTAGTAGATATACTTAGTTTACAAGGAGGACAACGTCGTGAAATTGCAACATGTAGTAGTAATGGCAACTTTAAATTTCATAGTTTAGATTCTGATGGACGTGTTCACACACAAGAATGTGATATTCAGGTAGATTTGAATGGATCTATCATAACAAGTCTCATACATCCTTGGACTGGTGAGAGTATTTTAGGTACTAGTGATTCTAAACTTTTTTCTGTGCATAGTAGTCCGTCAGGGTTACGATGGCAAGAATTAAAAGTTGTACAAACTGGTTTATGGGGTTTTGTATCTCGCCTGGGTTTGATTCGTGGAACACAATCCACTACAGAAATTTTATCAAATATGACAAAAGGCACGAGACATGGAGGGCGTCTTCTACCTGAATGGACAAATGACACACCGGCAGTTGATCCAATATATAATTTGTTAGCTGTTAATCATGGTCGTATCCTTGCAGTAGGAAATCGTACACAATTATGGGGTGGTTGTTCAAGCAGTGATGGACAAATATCAGAGCTTTGGGCATGTGATGTACATCGTGCGATATTTAATGTTGCTAATGATAGAGATATAGGAGATCCAGGAGGATACGAGGGACACAATGATATAAGTATTGTACACTCTATGTTGCATCCTGTTAACCCAAGTCCCAATAGTGATAAGTTAACTTTGTTAGTTTTAGCTGTTTCTAGACAATCATCCAATATAGGTGAGGATACAAATGAATCTTCACGTGGTACTTTATGGCTTTTAACTGTTGTAGTCCCACTTAATGGTGGAGATAGTCCACATCCAGAATGTAGACATCTGAAAGATGGTGTGGATCTGAATAGCATTGAGAGTGGTCATTATGTACCAACACTTCATTGTGTTGGTGATGGTGAAGCATCATGCTTTTGGATATCTGCAGGAAAGCAGACACTAAATTCCATGTCACTCCATGGACCAGGTGCTCAACTAGACACAGGATTAGAATATTCATCTATTATTACTAGCAGTGCATGGATACATGACGATGCATTAGTAGCAGTATTACGTGCTGATGATTACCTTGTGAAAGTACGTCAGGAACATTCTGTCGGAGCACATACCGTTAGAAGTAGCCCTGATTTCCCAAAAGGCTTGAAGAATCCTGCTAATGCAATAGAACATGTTAGAAGGACTTTAGTTGCTGCATCTGTTGCATCGTCTGATGACAATTCTATGAATATTCTCCGTGGATTGTTGGCTGAAGTGAGCGGTGCAGTCGCTGAGGAAGCTGCTCTTGCTGCTAGTGCAACTATCGCGGATCGAGTTCCTGCTGGACAACATTGGGGTGGTAGTAGTAGCGGGGAAGCTCAATTAGGGTTATTAATATTACAAGAAAAAAAGATTAATTTTGAGAAATTCATGCAAATTTTAGATGATTTGGGCATGTTGCAAGCCGAAGGTCTCTCAAACCAACTTCATGCTGTATACAACCACATTCTTGCTGCATTTTGTGTTTGTCAATGTCTTGTTACTGGGGGTGACCGATCTTCTCCTGTTAAAACAATTCAATCAAATGTAGATATTCGAAGATCACGTTCAGGTTCTACATCACAGATTGACCCTTTATTAGACACATTGGATGCAGCACCTAGAATGAGTTCAATTTCGTCAATGGGTATTATTGCATATGCGTTGGACTTTGTCAAAGCACCTTTAAGAAAAGGTATTGATTTTGCATTACAAAATGCAAATGAAAAAAACTTTGAGAGTCGTGGATTAAGCCTCATTGATGCTTTTTTTTCTAATCTCACTGCACTTGATGAACGTCTCGCATTTGCTATTATAAATGCTTTAGCACAGCATCAGAATAGGGATGACATGGTACTTCCATTAGGAATTCTTCTCACACTAAGCAAAGCATTAGCGCTTTCTAGAGATGGTGCAAGCACTCTTTGTGAATCTAAAGATATTCGTGATTCTACACGTGCTGCACTAGTGGCATTATGTAAAAGTGTGCCAAACACAGAAGTTTATGCACTTAATTCTTGGAGAATAGCAAATTGTTTTGCGGTTAGAGACGTATGTACAATCCTCTTAAATTCATATGCAGAAGATGCAAGAGTTGGAGCCACACAAGATGACTACTTCACTGCTGTTAATGGCATTCATATGGAAGAACAATGGAAAGCAGAGTATGCTGAAACTCTAAGTATTGTTAATAAAGCTTTGATATTACTTTATTCACCTCAAGTTGCATTTGAACAAGCAGAAATTAATCTGGATGGCGAAGGGCTAATGTCCGCCTGTGAAGAAGATGAAAGTCTTCGACCAATGCTAGTTCAACTCTGTAGTAATAAAGGAAATATGTTTTGTACTCAAGGTGAACAGTTGGCTTCGTTTCTACTTAAACGATGTACTGATGACTCGAACTGTATTTTACAGGGTACATTACCACTAATTTTTGATATCGGGAAAGTTCAACCAGAACAGTGGACGATGTTCTTACAGGACAGACCTCATCTACGTTGGTTACATTGTTTAACAAAAGACCCAATTGATTTTGCAGGTACATCTTCAGCACTGTCAGAAGTAGTTCGGACACCTACATTTGCACCTAAAAGTTCTGAAGATCGCAAAACTCTTGATTCTTTAAGCAAGTTAACATCTTTGCTTTTAAAGTAAATATTACAATATTTTATGACAGGGAAATTCACAATGTTTGCTCTATAGATACTAGTTACAGTAGTTACATGATCAAAGATTGATAAAAAAATGTACATTGTAAAAATGTGTATGTAAGACAAAGAAAAGACGAAATGAATGAATGACATAAGATATATAAGACAACATCTAGAAAACTCATAGATAGTTAAATTAAGTTTAGTATAGTTTGGTATCCTATCGTATCGTTGTTATTTGATTATATAATTATCATAAGTTAATTTTACTCACCTTACAAACATCAATGTGTATATTTTATTTGCTTGAACCTACAAATAACTGTGCTGTGTGTGCGTGATGTTTGTTTGTTTATTTGCATGTATGTGTGTCCATGTATGTGTGTGAGTACGTGTATGTGTGTGCGTGTATGTGTGTGCGTGTATGTGTGTGCGTGTTTGTGCGTGTGTGTGTGTGCGTTATGTAAGACGCAGCACTTTCTTTATAGCAATTTTACAAATATATGTTTCCTTCAATCCAATTCAAGAGTCAACCGTAAAGCTATAGACGAACATCATTTTTCTCCCCTAACTTATGAAATATTATTCAACAGTAAATTTTTTTCTTTGGCAAGAGGCGTATATCTTATTTTTTCTTTCGTGAAGTCAAGCTTCTCCTGTAGACCATCTTCATATAAAACATCTTGTAAACCATCTTCATCTGGGGGACCAGTTATTGCTTTATACCAAGTTCTATCCATAGGCCAAAAAATTTCACATCTAAGCACAGTATTAGAGTTAAGCTTTATTTCTGCATTCTTTGAATAAATTGATACTGATGATAATGAATTCATTTCAGTATCACTAACTTCATCAAATCCAGAAGTAGTAGCAGGTGATTTTATTGGGTAGCGTGAAGGGATACCATTTTTCCGTCCTTTCGGACGCCCTCTTCCTCTAGCTGTAATAACGCGCTTACTTGATTTATATGATTTCTGAAATTTTAAAGGAGACGCCTTGGAATTTCTCAAACTTCCGAGAATTTCAGCAAGTGCTTCTTCGTCCATATTCTTTGTGTCCAATGTTATCTATTAAATTATTCGTTGCTGTCGTGGTTTGTGCCACCCCCTTTACTTTTTTGGTAATCACGTTAACGTAGATTATTATGAATGAGAAGAGTCAACGTATGGATTGGGACAACAAACAACATTCTAAATTGGGGAACTTTGTCCGAAGAGGTTTCCATACCAATTTTTCCAAAAATTGTTTGTCGAAAGGTTTCGTCAATACGTTTCTATCAATTGAACTAAAAAATCAATGCAAATACTTCTTTAAAACACCTATTATTATAGTAAACGTTCTCTTGAAAACAAAAACAATTATCATGACAGAGTCTAATCAAATGTCTGGATATCTAATGAAAAAATCCACTGCAGGGGATTGGCAAAAGCGTTGGTTTACCACTAATGGATATTTTTTAACATACTTTAAATCGCAGAAAATGAGCAAGTTACTTGCAGCACTTTCTTTACCACAAGTTGGAGAAATTAGTTTAATCCATAGTGATCCTGAAGGTAGAACATTTCAATTAGATCTTAGAGATAGACAATATGTACTAAAAGGAGCAAATGCGGAAGAAGCTAAACAATGGGTAGAAACTCTTATTTATTTAAGAGATGGTGGTGTATCATCAGAAGGAAAGCAAACAAAAGAAGTGAAATCAGCTTCAACAACACCAGCTAAAAGTGAATCTGGGGATTTTGAATCAAATGAAGTTCCGACTAATGTTCCTTCACCAAAACAATTGACGAATAGTGTTGAAGGTAAATTTGTTAAAACTGGAAGTGACGAAAGTTGTACCGCAGGCTGCGTTGTGTCATGAACAGATCAGTAAAGCACAGTGTAATTGTAGTTACTTCTTTCGAATATTTAAAGAACAATGTGATGTAATTTAATGTAAATAAAAATTGTTATGTTTCTTCTATTTACAATATTATATTTCCTTGAGCTCTACAACTTACTAAATTGCTATTATTGTTTTTTTTTTCACATGGCAAAAGTAGGAACATAAGAATATTTAGTATCCTCTACCACTGATATTTGCCTCTAAGGTTCCTAAAAACACCCATAGACTTACAATTCCATTGACCATAGGGAATGCTTTGACAGCTAAGACGAACTGCACTTCGGGATGCCTATTTTCATGAACACATAAAGATTTGACTGCAGTCAAAACCTCCTCTACATCTGTAAATGCCAAATTGATTGGAAAGCCACGGAAAGTGCGTGTTTTCAAAATTGTTCCCATTTTCCTCTCGCTTTCACTTATTAATTTTTCCACTTCATCACCAACAAGTTTACCTTTACCTTTCTTGTACTTTTCTAATTTAGGGAGTAAATCTTCCATTGCAGCACAACCATCAGGATGGAATGTAGTAGTGCTACGATATCTCTTACTACGCCATTTTCTAATGCCATTTTTGATTTCTTTCAATGCAAGATTTTCTATTTCAAGAGCATACCCTGAACTGGTAACTGTATATTCTGGATCATCTTGTACACTATGAAGTCCACCCATTGGAGGATTCAATCTGGCACCAAAGAATGGTCGCCACATATCTACATCTAATAAGTTAAAACTACTTTCATAAATCTTGTCGGTATATTGTACATTTGCCCATATATTGTATGGTGTACAAATACAATAAATCTCTCGTAAAGGACAAGAAGGATCCATAGCCGAATACACCATACCACTACAGGGGTTAATGATAAGGAAGTTTTTACTACTGAAAGGATCCATCGCCTTCACATTAGGATCTCTAAGTAACACATAACAAGTATCACCCTCTGGCGCAGCTTTACCAATAATAAAGAAAACACTTTCAGAATTGATAACATCATCAGATGGATAAGCACCCGCATTGATATCATTTCCTTTACCACGATCAATACGACGAGCACCACTAGCACCATCAGCTTCACCCATGATAGAAAAATAGTATAAATAATTATATAAAAGAACAGCATGCTCCTCTTCATCACCGGCACCGATATCCCATGCTTCTTTACTTGTACACCAGAAATCTAAATTATCTTCAAAACTGTGAATATCACTCATGAAAGGAATTTGACTTACTAGATGAATCACTGCACGAGTACTACGATAGCCCTCTGGTGGACATTGTGGACATAGATATCTACATATGAGTGTTTGTAAGCCTTCTGAAGACATTCCAAATACTTTATAATGGCGATCCTTCGTATGTTGAGAATATTTACTTAACTCACGTAACCATACTGACGCGTAAGGACCAAAAGGCCTATCCTGTCCAAATAGATTAGATGCACTCATATCAACCGGAATTGTTGGGAGTGTACTCAATAATGGATCTAATGTGGCCATTAGCTTGATATATGTGCTACCATCACCAGATGCATAGTGATCAAGGTCTAATGCTGTTGTATTATGAATAAAATGACCATATTCATTAGTTGGACGTTTTTGGGGTAATTTAAAACAACTCTGTAAAAGTGTTTCAAAAAATGTAGGCTTATGAACAACTGCTTCTTCAGGTGCCAAGTCTTCCTCAAACAATTGATCATCTCTTGTTAAAGTTCCGACGATAGGCCCTGCAAGAGCATACCCAAAATTAAGAATTGGAGTCTGTATTCTGAACACACCCTCAACGCGACCCAAATTGTAAATAGTACTGAATGGTAATGTAAATGAACCCAGAAATCTTTTTTCAGTACGTTTCGTATTTTCCCCTTCAAGAGTATGTCCGCGTCCACTATCATCTTCTTCGATGACATCAAATAGAGAGAATGTTACTGTATCACGAATTTGTTGCAAGTTACCTGGTGTGTAATCATCATTTGGCGGACGGAAAGGTAGTGAAAACGACTGCTTCCATATAGGTGCACCACCAGCAATAGCTGTAGTTGAATCACGATGTTCTTGAAATGCAACTTCGACACAAGTACATGCACGCTTGCGCATGAGGACTTTATTTTCATCTAATAATACCTCAGCAATCTGTGGTTCATCTTTATCACTAGCACCACTTTCAGCACCACTTCCATAACCTCCACCTGCATTTTTACCACCTTGTCTTTGTTTCTGTGGCGATTTATTTCGACCTCTTCCACCTCTATTCATTGTACTTCCATAACCATTATTAGATTCTTCTTCCTCTAAACGTAATGGAATGTTTCTGGCAGCAACTACTTGCACTAAAACAGATGCATCATTGACATGCATAGATGCTTGGGTACGAGGTTGACTTTTTGGTTTTAATGAGCGTTTCTTTTCAGGCAAAAGATTATCAAGATCAATCTCTACAATAGGTCGGTAGTATTGGGTTTCAGCAACTGCCGAAGAAGTTGTTAACTTCTTCTTCCTTGCACGTCTGCCCTGAGCAGTTGAAGAACTACGAACACGAGTAAGAAAACTCTTCAACTTCGCACGTGAATTATCACCAGAGTTATCATCAACTTTAGGTTGATCCAAGTGATCTAACAACGATGTTGCACCGAAATGTTGGGCTAACATACGACGATAAAGTTCACTTTTACGAATTTCTGTATCTGTTACGGGGATAGGTTCAGTAAAAAGATGTGGACTCTGTTCTCTTAAACGGAGAAGTTGTTGACGAGGCCCTTGTTTAAAACGAAAGAAATTCTCATAACTTTCACCATCTTCTGTAAATCCAACAGCGAAATTGTGCCCATACAATTGGAACACTTTTTTATTTATTCCTAGAGGATCAACAGCAGCACGACTAGCTAAAATATCATTACGAGGGTCATTAGGATCCATAATTTTTAGAGATGGTAATAGCCTTGTACTTAGAAGTCCTCCACCTAATCTATATCCACTGCCCCATGCTGTTGCACGATCCTTCTCACCAGGGGGTGGTATTGCAGCAAGAGCAGATTCTTCAATACCACTATACACAGATTCAGGTCCTTGGGACTTGCTTTCAACACTAGCAACATCATATTCACATCCAATTAAGATGCTACCACGGACAGTATCAAATTCCTGCCTAATAGCTACACCTTCTGCCAAAGGCTTTTCGGCACTTGTGAAGTGTAACCAACCTGTAATTGGTGCATATAAGTGTGCACTTGTTTGATTTTGTCCACTTCCGCCACCCACAGCACCATTACGTGATTCAATTTGTCCGGGAAATGGTACACCAATACTCGCTATGAGTTTTTCAGATGCAAACCAAGCATTATTACTTGCAACAATGTCAACAGAAAGTTGATCCATTTCATGAAGAAGTCTGAATTCAAAGTACTGAGCCAAATCGACACAGAACTGTGGATAGCTTATTGGGCGCAATTTCGTTTCTGTTAAACGAACACCATTGACACGAATTATTGCCTTAAGTAGCGTACCCTCAACATCAGCACGTCTTGCCTGCTCAGTGCTATCTAATGACGCAGATGGTGTCACAGATCCATCTGTGTCAACACGAAGCCAATATTCCGGCAATAAACATCGACATTTTGATAATTCACTCGCTGCTGCATCAAGCGCTTTGGCATGCCTTTTAAACATTGATTTGCTTAACTCTGTCTTACTCCGCGGTGAAAGCTCCATAGGTGTACTCATGGTTACACGAGGTGACACCTTTGAGTCATCACCAGCTCCAGCTCGTGATGGCTTTGGTGGTTTGGAAGGCTTAGCAGTACCAGAACCAGCATTATCTGATTCTTCCGCAGCCTTTTCTGTAGCAGCCTCTTCTTCATCAAGCTGAGCCAATTCAATTTCCATTAAAACAGACTGCACCTTAGGTACTAACACGGGTAATCGACCAAGACATTCCGCCAAAGAACTCCATCCATCTGTAGTTTCAGTTCCCATTTCATGCTCATTGTAATCATCTTCATCTTCTCTTGATTTGCCTTCACCACGCCCTTTTCGTGTTGGTGTGTTAGGACCACTACGAGTATTTGAGCCACTACTACCTCCTGATCCGCGTACTGCTCTTATAGTAACTGTTGCACGTGTAGAAGTGAAACCAGAAGTTCTTCTAATTTCCTTGATTTGTTTCCACTGATCTAAGATACTTGTAGTCAATGCATCTACACTTATTCTAAGTTCCGTTAACACGGGAAGAGTCTCACATAAATCATCATAGAGCGCCTTGAGAAGAAGACCATCTTCAGCATCCATCTCGTCACCTAAAGTTTGACGCAAACGGATTAATCTCTGTAATTCTTTTTCAATTACCTGTAAACGTTCCGATAAAAATACTAGAGTTTGTTGTTCTACCAAACTTCTATACAATGAAAATGTACTTTTAAGTTTACAGAACTGTACTTCCTCTTCATTCATCAATGGATGCTCATGTACATGCATTTGATGC
>JACKZZ010012624.1_pt1 | contig 15945 bp, 16 predicted proteins | sample 8027871 | NCBI WGS metagenome assembly JACKZZ01 (sample SAMN15724774, study PRJNA655200) | protist metagenome | isolation source: fluorescence activated cell sorting (FACS) single amplified genomes of... | place: USA: West Boothbay Harbor, Gulf of Maine | collected 2000-07-19
ACACACACAACAGCAGCAGACAGGCAGCAGCAGTACGTGCGTCGTATCATTACGAACGTATGACGTACGACGAATCCCTTTCTCGTACCTTGTACGCCTACGTACGACATTTAATTGCGTAATAGCCAAGACAAAACAGACATTGAAGACTCGTCCTGCATCCTGACTTCCTCACCTGCAATATGAGTGACAATTTCGACGCCCACGAGATATTATCAAAGTTAAGAGCAAAGTCAGGCTTTGCTGGAGATGGCAGCGTAGCTAGTAGCAGCAGCAATGGCAGTCCTACACGCAATGGCAGAAGTGTCGGTCTAAGTTCTAGGAGTATCAAAGGACCATCTTCTTTGACATTAACACCAGCGCAGCGCCAGGACAATCTTGACATACGGAACGAGTTAGAGAGAGAGATTAAAAAACTTCAGCTTGAAGTACAGGCATTACGGGCGGAAAACAGTCAGATCCGAGGGGAAAAGGAAGACATTGCTCGACAGTTTTTAGACCACAAGATCAAAACAGAGGATATTGTCACCAAACTGCGTGGTCGACTGGCTGCCGTCTCCCTAGGAAAGGGTGAGAAGCAAGCGAGTGGTAAGATGGCAGACAGGGGGAAAGGAGCAGGCAAGCTCTACTCGCCTTCGCCCCAGAGCGCCCAGCAAGCTAGACAGCAAGTGAGAGACAGGTTGAACTTTTATCCCAAGGATCAAAGCGGAGATGGTCCTGTGTATGGCGGAGGGAACCATAATACGGGCTACGTAAATCCACCTCCTGGTAAGTAGTACATAAGTAGTACAAGAACACATCATAATAGCGGGTCATGCACACACACATTAGTCACACTCACAAACGCACGCCAAAATGGAACAGCAATGGAAGAGAAGAAGTCTGTAAATATGAGAGAGAGAGAAGCTTATAATTTATATTTGAAAGGGTGTTCTATTATCATACTAGCTAATTCTACTCTTTTTTTCATTTTTCATTTGTTCATTATATTGTTATTCATTTTCTAGGTTATCGCGATCCTACCTTCAACGAATTACTTCGCCGCCAAACCCCTGATTATCCCGAGTTTCAGGATAATCTACGTTCAGATGTTAATCGGCCTGTTTCTGGCGCAAGAGTGCGCACGGCACCTAATAGCAATCACACTGCGCACGCGCGCTCTCGCAATCAAGAGTATGCTCTTATGAGTGCTATGCAGCAGGGGCATTCGATGGGCAACAGCAGTGGGTCAGGAGGCAGTATGCTTGAAAACATTCGAAACGGCCACAACGGCTACAATAATGACACCCAGGAGCAGTACGGAATGGAGCCACAAACTGATATACCTTTCGAACAATTTTCATCGCAACAGTGGAACAGCCCTCAGCACCAAGGCCAAGGAGGCCAGCCATTTCAGCACCAGCACCACCAACAACAACAACAACAACAACAACAACAACAACAACATGGACAAACAAATATTCCCTTTGCTGCTCCGCCACCTCCTTCCCATCAACAACAACAACAATCTCAACAACCTGAACATCCTGGGCTCCAACAAGGTCAGGGACAACAACAGTCGCACCACCAACAAAATAAACCACCTCCGCCTCCACCTTCGGTTTCTTTTTCCAGTAGTACCTCAGGAGGCAGAGGAGATAGTGATGGTGATGGTGATGATGAACTTCCTGTGGTAGAGATAGATCTACGAAAATGAATAAAATGAAGAATGGATGATGATGGGGGTCGTTCCAATGAGTAATAGTTCTAAATTGGATCTGGTGCATATATTTCTATTCATTATTGTACATATTTTGTTGCTCAGTAACGAGTTACATGTTAAGATGTAAACCAAGAAAGATTAATCTGCCATCCTACATCAATCGAAGTACATTTTATTTTATAGGGTTTCCATACAATTCACTTGAATATATTTTTTATTAATGTTTACATCATCACTTACTCCTGCAGTAAGAAACGACGAAAAGGACTACGGTCTGTTCATACTATTATGGATTATAGTTAAGCTGAAACTGTAGTAGCCACCTGGTCGTTCTTTGTACTGTATCTGTTTGTAACTTTATGGAGGTACAGTGCGTAATCAATCTATCAGACCACGGCGCAGCAACTGTTGGCTCTTTTCGCCTGCTTGTAGAATAGCTTTGACTGACTACTTAACTCTCCCGACCGTTCTACAAGGTCTTCCAGTTTTTCTCCTCTCTGTAGCACGCTGTCGATAGTATTGTGAAGCACATCTCTTGTTTCGTCTAAGCTTCGCTGGATCCGCATGATCTGATCTGCCTGCGCTGGGTCCTGGTATTTTAGTAAGTCGGCCTCGAGTTGGGGCCAAACTATAGACTCGTTGTTTGTTTCCTTCTGCCAAGCGGGGCAAAAGGTGGAGAAATCCTCAAGCATCTTTGTTAGGAGGGAGAAGGCGACACGAGGGGGATACTCGGCGTCGCATGTGATGCAGCCACACAGGCCGTCGGCACGCATAAACACATGCACGTAATATTCTTCGTTTTGCACAGACTGTCGTTGCCCAGGAGGAGTTCTCTTTGTAATCGTTTTACTGAAGAACACAATCATTTCTTTCACACTAACATTCATCAGTTTTAGGTATATTTGTAACAAGTTGATTGGGCCAGTTGTCGTTGGCGACATATAGAGAATGAGAGTTTCAACAGCGATAAAGAAAACAAAGGGACACGTTAAAAAAAACTTTATTGAGGATTATCAAAATTAGAAAGTGGTTACATTTTAAAGAAAAATAAGCAATCAACACTTACCTTCCCCTCTGAAAGAAACCGAAATTACTCAACTCACAAGCTTGTGTGAGCAAGACAGGTTCCTCGGTGTCTGCATTAAACCGTAATACGCCAATGCCAAGAATTTTCATGTCGTCTTCTTTCGGATTAAAAAGGATACGTTGTTTACGTTATTCGGTTACTAATGCAATCAACCAATAATTATGCAGCGAACCTGACAGTGTACATCATGTAATTAAAGCAATTCTTTCTGATAATAATATATATGCTCTTTTCTGCAACAACAACAACAACAACAACAACAATCATAATGATGTTGTTGTTGTGTTGTTGATGGCATTATTATTCCTGCGCGCTGCTGCTGAGTGCTGGTGTGGCTGTGTGTGTGCGCGCGGTCCCCAGCAGCCAGCAGGTTCCTGCGCCGCTGCTTGCTTGAGGCAGTGTTTGAGTTGTTACGCGTAGCTATGATATTATTATTGTTGACTTGCTTATTGCTTTCTTGTTGAGTTTTAAAATCGACATACATCAAGTAAGTTCGTTTTTCACTCCTCCTCCTCCGCCTGCGCCTCCTCCTCCTCATCTTCCTTCTTCTTCATCATCTTCTTCGCTCGCCGCCCCTTCCTCCTTTTGGTCGTGTCTTAATAATGTCTGAAGTGAAAACTGTATCCAGCAATACAACAACAGATGAAGCTGGTGTTGCCAATAGAGGTCAAGAACTAATGAGTACTGAATCGCATCTTTGGGCGGATAGGCCCAGCTGTCAGAGGATCATGTGCCCCGTTCTGAAAACACTGTACAACCAAGGCATGCTTCCTTGCACTGCGGAGGGCTGGGTAACAGAGGGAGATTTAAGCAAGTCTTTTCGTGACGGTTTATGTATGAATTCGATTCTTCTTGAAAAACTTATTATCAGTGCAGAGGTGAGTCATGTCGATAAGAATGATTCAAACAGTGAGAAAGGAATGAATATTTTCCAGATGAACAACACCATCGCGGAGCACCCATATGGCTCTGGTGTCTTGGATCCAGATGTGCCGGGCAATCCTAAAGAAAAATTCAAAGAAATACTCAAGCATTCCAAAAAAGGTCGGTTTGGCAAACATAAGCTTGGTGATATGGCGGAGTGGTCCAGAAAGAACAATCCTGACCACACTATAGTCAGCGGGAACGGCGATATGTTTGTTGTCGGCATGGCTTTTCTGGATGCGTTCGGACGTAGAGACGATGAAGAGTTCGGTTTGTATTTAACGGATGAGGACATGCGGCGACTCTACCTGGATGGCAAGCCACCAGAGGGTTGGACACGAGCACAGTGGGGTTTAGCTTGTGATGTTGTCCCCAAACTTGTGGAGGTCAAGGCCAGTCAACTGTGTGCGCAGTGTAATATTTCGTAGCAGCGGCGACCGACAGAAAGTGAAGTGTCTAATAGTAGCCAACGCCAATTGTTTTTGAGAAGAATATATGTGTATCGGCATGAACAATTTCATCAAAAGTTGAACTGAGAAAATCGTTGACGTAGATAAATATGCACTCGTCACAACAAGGAGGATTCATGCCGTGTTTCGTTGTATCATAAGCATTCAGCAGCTGATATTTTGTGTAGTACGACATTCCGTTAGAGTGGGCCATAATGGTGCAATATTAGTAGTAGGGGTTGTATTCATCGCTCCAGCAGTACTAGTACTAGACCACGGTTCGAGTATCTGTTAGACAGCTTGCCCCTTACCATATTCAGTGATAGATAAGATGGCAAAGCAGTGCACTACTAAAGCTATAGAACAGTCCATTTTCTTTGATATATGTGATTATGTACAATATATAGCTCACATTATTTTGAGTACGAATATAATACATAGTTATACAAGCCGCATGTAATTAATATAGCACACAGTATAAGCATTAAATCATTACTTTATCGTAGAGTGCTGTTATTTACGTACTGTCTGCTACCTAGTTACGTATTATTAACGTAACTACAGCAATCAGCACTTTAACCACGACTTGACAGTGTAATAGCCACGATTTGCTCACAGCCACCAGTGGTTCACGGAAAAGGATAGCTCGAGTGACGTGCAATGGTGCCACCATTTCTTGGGAATAAATAGAGCATCTCCCTCGCCCAATACAGCCTCTATAGCGTGCGCATGTGCCTCATTCACCAGAGGGTATCGCTCTAGATCTACCTCGCCTATTTGCATGCTGCCTTCTACAATAGAAGTATTTGGTTGAGATGTTCCCTTGGCTGGATAGAGATACTTTTCTCCTACTTCAAATGGGTGCAGCAGAACCCTCTTCCTGCCTTTAACTTGACAAAGCAAGTTGTGAAACGGGTCGGTATGTGATGGGCTAATAACTCCAGCCTTGCCCATCCACACATTTGTCTTTTGCATCAAACCGCGGCCTACGCTTTCGAGCAAAACAGGTGGGACCCCCATGACGTCTTGCTCTAGCTCGGGTAGTTCCTTCAATTCGTACTGGGCAAGATACACGTGATTGATACCGGGCTCTCCTCCTGTTCCTGTGCCTCTCGTCATATCATCATTGCTATTACTGTTGCTGTTGCTACCGCTACTGCTACTGCTATTTTCGTTATTCTGTGCGAGCTGTCCAGCTTCGTCCTTTCCTAGAAAAGATAAAAAGTCTCCCATTTCTACATTCAGCATTTGCAAATCTGGAGACATGTAATTGCCGAAGAACTCAACTGGGACCATATGATTCTGTAGCGACCTTCTCTTCCGTAAATTCTCCACAGTCCAGCGCCTCTCGGACTCTATTGCAAGGGCAGGCCACTCAGTAAGAGCATTCTCTATAACAAAAGGTTCCTTCGTGCCATTCTGCAGATGTTTTCCGATGGAGGGTAGTCCAATTCGGCTGATGGCTCGCATTCTCAACCCACAATAAGGGTTCTATAATCGAATATTTTCTTTGCTTATTTACTTTAATAGAGTGCTTAAACATACTTTGTCAATATGATGGGGGGGGCGCTCCCTCTGCCTGCCTTCTTTTCTCACCAGAGCCACGAGCGACGTAACGTCTTTTTATGCGCTGAACAATTATTGAAAAGTGTTTTCTTTTTCTGGGTCGTTTTACCTATGAAAATATTTTCATAATCACAAAACCCGCCATTTGGGGCTTAAAATATGGGACATTATCCGGAATGTTTCGGAACACTTTGGTACATTTTTGATGCAAATAAAAAATATTGTTTCTTTGGGACAATTTCCGGGACAATATTTTTCGTTTTGGGACACTTTTTTTGACAACTTTTGTCCAAAAAGCCAATGTTTTTTTGCCTCGGGAGAGGTGTTTTCTACCTACTAGTGGGTATATGCATCAGCAGTCAGTTTCAGAGAAGAATCGAAGAAGGGTACAGTTAACCTGGTAACCCCGCTTTTTGCCCTTCTTACACCGTTTTATTGAATTTAAATAGTGTTTAAGTTTTATTGTGCAATGCATAAATGATCATGGGGTATTCTGTTTATTCATGTATCGGAAAGCAATGAAAGATTGGCTCGAAACTGTTCATAAATGAACCGATTACTATTTATTACTAAGACTTCGAGTAGTACGTTCCACTATAATAATACCGTATGTGTTGCACTACTGTAACTACCTCGATGGTCACAACAACTGAGATAACAACATCTCAATTTACAAGGTTATCTATATATAGGAGCAGACCACTTTTTTTCACTAACAGTGGCACATCAAATAGCAGTCGTATTATATTTGTGTCACTTTGTATTCATACGGTCGTATCCACATTCAAATACATCACACGCTTTGCTGGATTCGATTGTTGACAACTTGCACTATTACTATTAGGAGCAACAGTGGTAGTAACATCGATCAATACAGAGAGTCAATCGGGTAGGTTTAGGAGGAGGCGGGTCAGAGACCACGGCGGAAAATTGGATCAGCTGAAAAGTATATAATTTGCACGCGTAAAGCTGAATTGATTGTTAAAAAGCCAGAATAAAAATATTTCTTTGGACGTCCTTTTCAATAATAGAGTGTGCAGATTAGAAAATTTTGTGCCTTTTCTTCTGGTCCATTTGTTTCCACGCCGGCATAGCATAAAACTTTCCAAATGTCATTTTGAACGTCTTTTCAAAGTCTTCGTCCGATAGGTGTTTTTCTAACTGACATTTCAATAATCCTTCGTACTCCTTTTGTCGCGCTTTCTCCTGTATGTACTCGAGTGTGTGATACTCCAACACGAACTCTACTAGCGGCTCCGAGCTTTCGTCCTCTGTATCGTTAGCTGTTGCCTCCACCATTTCTCCATCTTTATTTTTATGAGTCATAATAGTCTTGCGCAGTATCTTCGCCGCATTATACACTATCTTCGGTTCCTCTTCTTCTACTGCCGTCTTCTGTGGGCCCACGTCACCGCCAAGCATCGTACCTTCTCCGACGATGGAGCGACGAATGGCCTTTTTATACAAAGCACTCGTATCCACTGCAGGAGTGTTCGACGGAACGGGCTGGCCTGTAAAAGAGCTGCTCCGCAAAATTGGTTTTGCTGCGGTGCCTCTGCCTGGGCTAGGTAATGAGTTTGTACCCTTGGCAGTTGGAGACGGTGCTAAAGATGTATTCACACCGTCGGGAACCAATCCGTTTGCTGCGGCACAGGGACCGCCACCGAGCCCTTCACGAGAGGAAGATGATCCGCTGTTGTAGAAAGATCCATTGCTCTTGGATCCCACGTTGGACAGAGAATTGCCGTTTGATAAGTACATCGACTCATTCATATCCATTTCGCTCCTCATTGAATAAATGGTCTGAAGCTGAGGCTTAAACGACTTGTCTGTTTTCAATGAAGCTTGTTTTGAAAAGAAAAGAAAGACGCATCGAATAGAGTACTTTATTAGATCACTGCTAAACAGGCATGGCATTGCTATATTAATTGGTTGTCCTATCTGTACTTACTTGGTCGGGCAGGAAGCGAGTGTCTCCTGCCAGGCGAAAACATTTCACCCGAATCGCCACTATCGGTTGACAGCGCTCTTGGCGAGTCGAGCGATTCTCGAGTGCTGTCATCGCTGCTGTCTGTATTATTTATGCTCGCCAGCTTTAAGCCCAAGCTTACTGGATCCACAGCACTGCTACTCTCTCCCACTTTGCTATTTTTCAAAGCTGCATCCCAGTCCGTTTGGTCACCGGAGCCCACTCTTGACACATTCTTTGATGCAGCGTTGGACGCACTCACATGTAGAGTGGGGAAATCGCTCAGGTCGTTGCTGTCCGTTGACAGGGAGCCCCTACGACTCTCACTTAGTCTCCTCAGCTCTGCCTCTCTCCTTTCGAGATATGACTGAGTTCTCTTTAGCCCTTTGCCACTTCCACTACCTGACGCCCCCGCTGCAGCCGCTCCCTCCCCACCGCTGCCATTCTCTGCTTCAACACTCTGTAGCACTTCTTCTCTCTGCTGAAGGTAAGAATTAGTACGTCGTAGTCCACTTTTTTTGCTCGAACCACCACCACCTTCGCTCTCGGATAAATTAGCCCGAGGGGAGGGCGTTTTGGGACTGTTCCCGAAAGTTGTGCTAACCACTGGCTGTTTGCGCTCACGAGGCGTGCCTGGGTCATCATCGGAGTCACTCGTGTATTCTATCACGGGTTTTTTCGCCCTAGTTGTTTTACTACTGGAACTGGCGTTCACACCCGCTTTCTGAGGCATGCCTCCTTTACCCGATATTGACTCGAATATATCGTCGAGTGACGTCTCAATACCACCGAAATCATCGTCAGAGTCTGTCCTTCCTCTTGGCGACCTAGGAGAAGATTGGCTGCTGTTATTGTTGTTGATGACTACTGGAGGAATTGTCGGTCGAGTAGAGGGCGTGTTCGATGCTGGGGTGGATGTACGACTGCTACCCGCCGCCGCTTTAAGACCAGATGAAGTTACACTCTTCCTGCCGCTAACTGATTTCTTAATCCAATCTCGTAGATCTTCCGGCTTTTCACTGACTTTTTCTTCCTCCTTCATTTTATTTATTTCGTCTTCCTTGAAGCCTTCAGGTAACTGGTAGGACTTTGTATACTGGTTATGCTTGTCGAAATTCAGAGCTGTCTCCGCCATGGTTACCTCGTTCGAATTAATTAATCGCAAACAAAATTTTATATCTATTAAATAGACCACGCCACTAGGAACCTTCTGAAAATTAAAGGAAGTGGTGGGTTTTTCTTCAGTATCTCAATTCCTTTTCCTGTTTTCTCAAAAGGATAACTTAATTCGAACGTAGAAATTAGTTCTGTAGCTAACCGCACCACAATAATATTATACGTACTGGCTGGATATGCGTTGTACTGGCATATATACTGATAGCTACATATATATATACCTGGTATATCACCAGCAGTAAGCAATAGCTAGTTAGAGAATACGTCGGCCGTACGACGTAGCGGCGCAATGCAGCCATCGTGAGCGATGGCTGCGCTGCTGCTGCTTGTTGTTGCTGATGCCGATGTATTTTCGTCCGCCGCCCCCGCCGCCCCCTACGACGACGTAATAATAATAAAAAAGCAATAATAACATCGCTCGCGGCCGGCCGCTTGCTTGCTTAATTTGAGCGAGGTCGGGCCGCGGCTCCGCAAAATGGGTGTTTTTATATGATATTAATATTAAAAACAAAAAACAATTAAAAATAAAAAACGATGCACTTTTTTATACAAACAAATTTGGGCTTCGGGGCGGTTGTCGTATAAAAAACGTGAGCCATCTAGAAATTTAAATAGAGAATTTGAAAAGTCACAATAGGAAATAAATATTCTTTGTCGTGAACAAAATAATTTTTAGCAGTATTATTCAATTATATGAACACGTGCGTATATACAATATTTAATTATATGAACACGTGCGAATATACCAGGTATACAATATTTAATTATATGAACACGTGCGTAATTACGAGTATACAATGCTATTCACAATATTTAATTATATGAAGAATGCAATTCACAATACTATTCACAATGTTATATCAGGTTTCTTCTCTCTCACACTCAATGCTTACTATAATATTACATCAGATTGTAGCTATAATCTAGTTTTAAACTACTTTAAACTACGATATCACGCAGAGATGTTCTTGAAAGATTCTTGAAAATAGTTTTGATAATTTATTTCAAACGGGGTGTTGGGGATATCCATCTTTTCTCTTCTCCCCCGAATTTTAGCATTATAATAACTCTATCTATTTTTGAAATATTTTTATTTGCGCACATTTCAATTTTTCTTTTTTATAACTCAGCCATACAACTGGGACAAGCACATACTTACTGTGTAGGTAAGTATGATTGTACAAGTACTATGATACATACGTATACTCTATGTTTGAATGTGTGCATATATAGTGTATACGCACGTGTTCATATAAAGAAATATACTAGGAAGTTAGGCAAGCAGGTCATTTGTAGTGCTCCTCTTGTTATTGATACTATTGCTATTATAAGTTCAGAAAGTGCTCCTCAAAATATTGCTATTATTGCTTTTGTTGTTGTTAGTTGTGCTGCACTCGCATTATCATGTAAGTGACTTTTTTATGTAAATAGCTCCCCAGGGGATACGTGATGCATCTTCCTATGCTGGAAGAAGCTGGACTGCCTCGCCATAGGTCTTGCTTTCTTCTTTGAACCACCATCACCACCGCCACTACCGGCACCACAGACTGCTCTTACTCCCCCAATGTCACCATCCAGCAATTCTCGTTTGCTACCAGCAGCGGTAATAACAGCAGCAGGAGCGGAGCGAAAGAAATCTTTTATGTCTGTGTTGCCCTGTTCTTCCTCGTCGCACTCAAACGTCACTACGGCCTATTCAGTCAAGAAGAGAAAGAGAAAAGCATACATGTATATAATATTTGTATATAAATAATGAGTATTACAACGAGTTTGGAGTCATTTCACCAGCTAATCAGATAAAAGCGTAGATACTAATCAGAATTATTAATGCATAAAACTTACGGCTCCACTTTTCTCCAGCGCTTCTCTGGCTGTCGACCAAGAAAATCGCACCATGTTGGGGTACCCAAAGACTGGGTGACTTGCCTTCGCTAGCCACTGCACACACTTCTCGTCACCGGGATAACCGGACCCATAGTTTTTCGATAAATTTACAGTAGGCTCGGCCCACACCCAGTTAGACACAATGCTGTCTCTGGTTACTTTCGCTACGATACTTGCTGCACTGACCACTTTATATGTTGCATCGGCCTTCTTTTCGATAATAAAATTGTTGGCAAACCCATTCCCTAGCGCATTCACCAACTTTTGCTTGTAGAATGCTGCAGAGACCACACAAACAAACAAACAAACAAACAAATATGTAGGACATTCGTTTTGCACATGATAGGCGCACGCAAGATTGAATAACCGGGGATCCGCATATTGCACGACCAAGAAGAAGAAAAAGAAGAAAAAAGTTAGTTCAGGGAATCGGCTGTACTCTTGGTTTGGTCATAAAAGGAGCTGAAGAGAAGAGCTGAGTTTTGCCGATCTGATGTTTACCTGGATCACCCACTGTGTCAACGAATACATCTGTGATCTGTGGAGGGTTGTCTAAATCAGTAGTGACAATTCTCTTCAACATGCGTGCTACTGCATCGTAACTAACGGTATTGAGAGAGATTGGATGCACCCTCATCATATCCTGTGATATATCTACGGCAGTAATCTCTTCAACAATCCAGCCAATGGACGGGTGATCAATAATTGACTGCAACAGGCCCTCTCTCTCTCCCTCCTTAAGCTGTTTAGAGTCGTTGAAGTCCATTTTGCAAATAGAATCGTGCTCAGTCGCAGGCCAGAAGGCGCAAGCGTACACCAAAGGGCCAAGTACGGGACCTAGAACGTCACATTGAACAATTGTGAAAGCAACAAGGTATATTGGGAGAACAGATAATATATCAGGAGATTTACACAGATAAAAAGACAATTACACATCCTGTGTTGATGTATATTGCTGGGATACCTCTTCCTGCCTCGTCAATACCGACGATGATATCCACACCTTTACATGAATCTGGTATGCGAACGGTGGGCCATTTGCACCCTTTCGCCTGGATATCGGTTGACATTTTGATAACGTCTACTTAATCAGTAAATTGTGCAATTGTTCATGAGTATGAATACATGTATAGCCAACTAAACTTGAAGTCCCCTCAAAGATTGTAACATTATACAGCTGCTTTCATTTTTGAAAAGAAAGTCATTTCTGTAACAACATCATGCATCGGTTCATCGGTTCCCTGTTCCCTGTGCGTTGCGGCGGGCCGGTGGCGCTGCTTGGACTGCTTCTTCTCTGCTGAATCGTTTTTTTTTTTTGAATTTTTAAAACTGCTGCTGTGTGTCCAGTGTGTGCTGCCACCGACCAGCCAGCATCACGCACAACAGCAGACACCCGACAGTGTACGACGTATGACGCACGACGTAAAGCAAAAAAAGAAGAAGTATACCACACACTACTATTCTAACTATATATACATATACACTCGGTCTCGCTCCTGCTGGCTGCTGGTGGTTTGGGGACGAGCGATGAAACGACGCACGTACTATTATTAAGAAAACATAACTGCATCAATACTAATGAAACGTTAGAGATATCGGTAATATATCCAGCGTATTCCTTGCTTGATTTGGGGCTACAGCAGCAGGCGATGATGAAAATGGATCAGTTCCAGCTGACCTTTGTCACATCAGCAATCGTATGTTTAGTCAACACCTTAACGGTTTTGGCCATGACAAATTACATCCCCACGTACTACATAGACCCCAATGTGCTTTCAATCTTTGGGAGACGTGTTGTCTGCATGCGGAACCAGTCCGCAGTTACAGAACTGCATCTGCTGAAGCAAGAGTCGGCATCGCAGTATTTTAGAAGTCACGAGCTGTACGCGCATATGTTTTTCGTTGAAAATGAGCACAATCCTTATAGAAGACACAAGCTAGAAGACGCTGAATTCGAATATATCCCTCTTCTTCCCTTGCATTGGCGAGTTGAATCGGCCGTTGAATGCAGCTATACGGAGCTGGTGAAAGATATCCTCAAGTTCGCGTCGTATGAACAAGAACGCAACACACACTTGAAGAACACCACTCTGCGACCTAAATTCACCGTTGCTAGCACGTACAATATGCGAACAGAGATCGGTGCTGGTATGCCAACACAGCTGCGGAAAGGAGATGCATGGAACACAGTGTCGGCTTTTGTTATGGGAATAAGTATTGGTCATTACGAGGTACGTTTGGGTGCACTTTAGACTTTAAAAGGAAAGAAAGAAGATAAAAGGAAAGAAGAAACGCCGGTATAGCTTTCTTGTTTCATATATAAGTAGTTCTTACATACTTTCATTCTCTGTATATGACTTCAATTTCTTCTACTTACTACTTACTACTGAATCTGTAGCGATGGCCTCAATGTCCTGATCTGCTCAGAAAGTCATGGAAGTTTGTGGTTGAAATGCCGTATGTTGCCGGGGATGCGCCTCGAGTCCTTAGTAGCACTACTGGTACGAGTACCACTATCCCCACTGCTGTATCGATAGACAAGACTAAGACTATCAACAGTAGCTTAGGACGTAATTTCAATAATGCTGTTCTCGACAAAAGGAACTATCTATTTCACTTCAGTGGCAACTTTGACCTTTTAATACCAGAATTGACTTGTTCTGTGCGCAATACGGCCGTCATGCGCGTGGCCGCCAGAGAAGATGTGTTAGTGGTGAATACGACAAAAAACTCTGCAGAAAAAGAGGGCGTTCATTCTGTGCTGCTCGATGCAGCACGCAAAAGCACATTTTGTATCGTGCTAAAGGCAGATGCTTATTCTTCCGCTTTCTTTTATCATGCCATATCGGTGGGCTGTATTCCCGTTGTCATTTCAGACTGGTACGTACATACTGTATATTATTCGAATATCCTTCCTACTCTCTACCGGTACTGGCTTACTTTTTATAAATAGTGTTTGATATGAGCTTATTTGTTATCTAACTAACTATGCGTCTTCTTTTACGTTTATTTGTTCGCAAGGTTTTCTTTCTCGTATCCCTGGCTGATTCCTTACGAGCAGTTTGTTATTCGAGTGAACGAAGAAGATTTCCTCAAAAATCCTCATTTTGTACTAGATTATATCAAGAAAGAAATGTATGATAACAGTACAGCGCTAAATGCAATGAAAAGTGCTCTATTTAAATATAGAAGCCTGTTGAGCTACGAGGCCGTGGAGTATAATTCAGACATGCATCTCGCCTTGCTAAGCCAGGACATGTATCACAACAGCCCCACGGCGGCTGCTCTTTCTCAAGCGAAGAAACGTAGCAGCAATTCGCACTCGTCCATCTACGGTCGACCTGGTGGCAGCACCACAGGTGGCAGTGGCTTGTATACGTACCTACCTCTAGAGATGCTGCTACTTGAGTTACGGTATAATCAGTTGCCACACGCGTTTTACAATAATGTGCCTTGCACAAGACCCTATATGTGTTCTCACGATAGAAACGTACCTGCGCCAATACAAGTTCACGAAGCGACAAACAGCATTAGTGGCGGCAGTGGCACTGGTGCTAGCTCTAGTCCTGCAGCTTCGCAGCTGTCATCGACAGATATTGTTGCTGCTATCAGGGCCCTGCCTCCGTCTGATTACTTCTTCAAGAAGAAAGGAGAGCCCGGGAACATGTCTCCTTATTATATAACAAAGGATATGGGCTTCCAAGTGAATCCTATAGGGTTTTCACCCACCGAACTAGTAGACACTCGCTCTCATATGTGCAAACATGTGCAGCGGCTCATTGGAATGTACAAGATAGTATTTTTCATGCAGTGCGTGCGTATTTTATGGCCTCTTAAGCCCGGGGAGTTTAAGAACCCAGATAAGGCAGGCAAGTTCAATAGTACCAAGTTGGTTGCGGTCAATAAGGCTTGGGCCTTAGAGCTGGCGGCGACGGGGCGAAGCGGAACCACTGCAGCGATTGAAGCCGTGAATACTAAGTACCGATCTGCTTCTATTGGTACTAGTAATACTAATACTAATACTAATAGCGCCAGTTATAACTTTTTAGCTGATGGGTACAATGCGGAGAGTGTATTGAGTGAAGGTGGCATTAGTCAAGATGAGTGGATGTATGTATTGGCGTTCCATAACATCACTCGAGAGCCGAACTATGTAGCTCGTCCGTACCCACCAGTTGGGAGCGAAATCGCATCACATGTAGTCCAGCTTCAAGCACTGCTTCTTGCTTCCTCGCCTTCCTCGAATACATAATGAAAATAATTGTAATTTAAAACATTAAGTTTGATGTGCAGTTCAGTCGCAATAAATTTACGGGCGTTTTCTTTGGTAATAATATTTACAAATGATCTGTATTTACATGTACATGGAGTATGTATGCACCAGAGGAGGAGGGGGTACTATGCGGCGCATGTTCAATGTACCCCCGAGAGGAACTTTGATTGACTCACAGCAGTGTTTTCATGCCTTCTGCATCATCTACGGTTACCTCTTGCTTGACTTCATTAGGCTATTGGAACTGTTGGCATTCGTGCATCTACGGTTACCTCTTGCTTGACTTCATTGGGCTATTGGAACTCTTGGCATTCACACCAGCCCCTATTTTCCCCTTGATCATACCCCCTCGTGCGGTTAGAATTTTCTCTGCATCTTTAGCCGATAGAATACCGTACAGAATGCACCAATCTTGAGCCATTGTACTTGAAGGTCTGGTATTCCACAAAAAAGAACATGGTAAAATTAAAGAGTTTAAATATGGCAATTTAAGTATTTTAATTAAGAATATGCAAGTCCCCGGTATCGATATTTCTTTGAAATGATGTGCCGGCTCAAATCATAGTTTCGTTTGGTCTCATTGCGACGACGTACCTTTGTTGGTACAGTGTTTCGTAGAATACACGCTCTCCATTGCCTGGTGAGGGAGTCACGAACTTCTGACCAGGTTTCCCTTCAATTTCCCCATTCTCCTTCGCTTCCGCTTTGCTCGACATTTGTTCAATAGCTCGGTTACTTAGTAGTTGATTTCTATCGGTGGTAGTTCATGTAGAAGATTCAATAAACCAGAGCAATTTAAAATCTAAGCAATATTTTATATTATTTCATGCAACCACGTCGTACGACGTACGACGGTACCGGTACCTGTACGTCGTCGCTATACTACTGTACTATACAGCAGGTCGTATACGACGT
>JACKZZ010019982.1_pt1 | contig 15941 bp, 8 predicted proteins | sample 8027871 | NCBI WGS metagenome assembly JACKZZ01 (sample SAMN15724774, study PRJNA655200) | protist metagenome | isolation source: fluorescence activated cell sorting (FACS) single amplified genomes of... | place: USA: West Boothbay Harbor, Gulf of Maine | collected 2000-07-19
AAGTAAGAAATGAGTTTGAAGAATGGAATGTTTTATGGCCAACGATGTTCCGTCCAACCGCTGTGGAAAGGGAACGAGAATCAGGTACACATACCGATGGGGATCTAGTGTTGATCGAACAACATTTACAGGCTGTCATACGTGATGCGAAACTTGTAGCTGAACTAGTTCAAACCACAGCAGCAACGGCATCTAGTCATAGTAATGGTGCAGTCATCATCAATCCAGAAAATCATCTTATTGCCGCAACAAGTGTAGAATATTATATACAACAGAGAAAACAGTTTAATAATGATAGAATGCTGTTGCTACATCCATTGATGCAGGAACCTACAATGCGGTGTATAGATGTAGTTGCTCAAGCTGTATGTTTGCAAAGGGATAGCTCTGAACATAATACTGGTGATCTTCTCTCACAATATGTAACAGCATTAAATCCAAATCATTATCTATGTTCTGGTCTGGATCTATATTGTTTGAATGAACCAGATCTCGTAGCTGCTATGGCTCTTGTGCACAGTCGAATACGCCGTGTATACTTCATTAACTGTGTTAAAGGACAAGGTGCATTAGCTACTCACCTTCATATTCATCAAATGCGCCAATTAAATCATAGATATCGTGTTTTTCAGGTTACATTCCCTTCAGAATTTTCTGCTGAAAGTTCTTGAAGACTGAAAAAAGATATTTATTAATATAAATACTGAAGAATGCAATGATAAGATATGAGATAATGTTCAATTGTATGGTATATATATAATGTAACAAACTAACAAAACATTCTATAATCTTCCCTTGATATTATCAAACGGACTTACACATACTCAATCATCATCATGTCATTTAATTGCCAAGTTAGGTGAACAATAAAATCGCAAGGATTTTAAGTATATCATAAAACAAGGTACGTACTTACTAATCTTACCTTGTTACGTTGAATTTTCTCTGTTGAGTATGAGAAACCACTCTGGATCCAACTTTTGAGTATTCAACCAATCCTTAAATTCTACCTTACCATGTGCACTCCAGCATACATTCACATTCCATGGACATGGTGGATTTTGACTTCGTAACCATTTCAATAAATTCAACTGACTTCCATTGCAAGCATTACTGCAGGAACGCTCATCCCAAGGACACGGAGGATCCTGTGATCGCACCCATTGTATAACGTCTATATGACCACGATATGCAGCCATTGAACACACTTCAGCATCCCACGGTAATTTTGGATTTACTTCATTACGCGCCCATTTTATAATGTGCAATTGACCACCAGCAGCTGCAAGATGACAAACTTTATTGAAATATTTATGTTGATTTGTGTTGGATAGCATCCACTTTAATAAATGTAGATGTCCATTTGACGCAGCGATTTTTGCACATTGATCTATAGACCATGGATAGGGTGGATTTTGTGATCTTAAATATTGTAATATTTCTAAATTGCCTTTACCAGCAGCAATAGTACATAGATCTTCACCCCAAGGACATGGTGGATTCTGTTCGCGTAACCATTTGACTATGTGTATATGCCCTTTACTGACTGACATTTCACATGCATCACCATTCCAATGACAAGGTGGGTCTTGACTACGAGCCCATTGTAAGATGTGTAAATGGCCATTTGATGCCGCTTTACTACATACATCATGCCTCCAAGGACATGGAGGTTTCTGAGATCGTGCCCACTGCAGTACATCTAAGTGACCACCAGAAGCAGCTGATGCGCATAATGTTGCATCCCAAGGACATCGTGGTGACGCAGCATGAAGCCATTGAAGGATTCGTAAATTACCCTCGGCTGCAGCTTCACTAGCTACCCAAGGCCTCCAAGGACACGGAGGATACTGTGCTCTTAGCCACTCCAGTACGTCCAGATGATCATATCGAGCTGCACTAGCACAAACGCTCTCATCCCAAGGGCATGGAGGATCTTGAGCACGGAGCCATTGGAGCATTTCCAAGTTACCTTGAGCAGCTGCTTGACTTGTGCAAACTGTATTCCAGTCACAAGGGGGGGACTGAGCTCGTGCCCATTTGATTATGTCCAAATGACCATTCTTAGCAGCCACTGCACAGACATTCCAGTCCCATGGACACGGCGATTCTTTCTCACGAAGCCATTGTAGTACATCTAGTTGTCCAATAGTAGCAGCAGCCGTTGTACAGAAATGTATCATTGGCATATTCATGTCTGCCTCTGCCCAAGTAATCAGACTCACTGAAGTCACATAACTCATAAACATATCTATGTTACCATATACATCTATTGATCTCCACCGTCGCACTTTTTCTTCGTAGTAGTTTGGATTTCGAATCTTTTCGAATTCGTACCACTTTCTACATACTCTTCTTATGACTTGGAAGTCTTTGTCTATGAACTCAAGAGTGCACCTGTGCATCTCCCATGGCAAGTCATTCCATTGGATAACATTAACACCATCCCTCATGGATGTTGAATTGGTGCAATTTCGTAGTCCTAGTACCACCATTTCGTGTGTAGCAACATCCGAATGATTCTGAATCCATCAATCCCTTCCATCCCCGACCGAGAGACAACAGATAGTTTATTTGTAGGAGTTAGAGTACGAAAGTTTGTTACATAGGCTTATATATGTGTGTGTCTTTTTGGTCCAATCCATCATAAATCGTATAAACAAGTTTGAAGAAGAGGTTGACACGGCAAGATGGAAAATTCTTCAGAGTTGAGCATTGCAACTTACTTGCGCCTGAAGCCGTTCCTTAACTCAGATACAGAGCGTAGTCGAGTGTATATGGAGAAAAGTTCCTTGTTTGGTCGAGATGATGGGTTAATTGACTACACTATCGACAGTGTATCCCTAAATCAAGGTGATGGAGGCTTCAGTAAAGAAACACGTGATGTATTGGAATTGGATGTACCATCAGATGCTGATCCAAGTTTAACATATTCTTATAATAATCATTCACAAGGTCGTAGCCTTAAATTTGAATTTGATAAAATATTTGATTGTGATAGTGCTCAAGATGAAATATTTGACGATGTAGCCAAGTCCAGAGTAGATGATGTTCTGAATGGAGTCAACTGTACTATATTTGCTTATGGACAAACAGGCTCTGGTAAGACATTTACCACAAGTGGTGGTGATTTATTTGCAGATAGAGGACTCATTCCTAGAGTTATAGGTTATATCTTTAATAAAAAGAATAATGCCTCGCTGCCGGGGCCTGATAGTCCACGGGGAGCTATGCGCACACCGCGGACGCCCACTGCGTCTCACCGCAAGGGTAGTAGCAGCAATAGCAGTATCACACGCTCTTTACGTGTAAATATCTCGTTTACGGAAGTATACAATGAAGTAGTGTATGACTTACTCGATTCAAAACAGACTAATTTACCAATCGAAAAACGAAAACCTGTTCAAATTCTTGAAGGTCCAGACGGTGGACTACTATTACGAAATGTCAATTTATATGAAGTAACAGCTGAATCTGAAGCTATTGGTTTGTTTTTTATGGGATCTTCATCGCGTATACAAGATGCAACATCAATGAACGACGTTTCATCACGGTCTCATGCTATATTCACCATAATTGTAGAAACAACAATATATGATAAACATATGCAGCAATATACACCAGGTACATCTACTTCTGCTGCTAGTACATCACCAACACAAATAAATGTTGGTAAAATACATATAGTTGATTTAGCTGGTAGTGAAAGAATGTATAAAATGTCTAATACTCAAGGGCAAAGAAGAGATGCTAAAAACATTAATTTATCATTGCATTATTTGGAGCAAGTAATACTATCTTTACGGAACCATAATAGTGCTGCTGCTACTGCTGCTAATAGCAATGGCCATACACAAGTAAGTAATACTCATATACCATATAGGAACAGTGTTTTAACGAATATTCTACGTGATAGTTTGGGTGGAAATTGTCGCTCATGCTTCATACTTACCATGAGTATTGATAAGTTGCATTTCGAAGAATCATTGTCAACATGTCGTTTTGGTATGAGATGTGGTGAAGTTAAAATTAAAGTTAATGCAAATATTAAATTACCATTAGATCAACAAATTGTTGAAGCTAATATCAAAATTAATCAATTACTTGAAAAATTACATGAAGAACAAAACTCACACGCTGAAACTAAAGCTAGATACAGTATCGCTGACAATAACGACGCTAGCTCACCAAGAGTACCATTAAGTTCAATAGAACAAGAAATGTGTCAAACAAGTGTACGACAATTACTTATATCAGCAAAAGAAAGTGTTATGCATTTGCAGCAGGCTATGAAACCGTTGTCTGAAAGCAATGCAACTATCAGTGAATTAAGCGAGCCTACGGACAGACATCGAGAAATGGTTGCAGAAATGCAAGGTAATGCATTAGTTATCTTTAAAACAACAACAGAACATATGAGACATGCACATTTATTAGAATTAACGGGAGCATTAGCACAACTTGTACAATCATTATATGTTGAACGTGAAATAAGTTATTATAAAGATAAATATAAAAATAAAAAAATTAAATTATTACAAAAAAAGAATATAGAAGATATACAAACACTTGAAATACTTCAAACACAAGTTAATGAATTAAAAGCTGCAGCAGCAATTAATATACAAAATGAAGATAATATGAGTGATCATCATCTGCTAGAACATAGTAATACCACTATATATGACAATATTAGAAGTACTAATCCGAGTTTACAAACCCCTGGTGATAAATTAGATAATACTAGTGATTACGGTGGACAAACTGATGTGACTGGATTGGGTATGACTTATATCGATGATAATCTCAGAGATGCAATATCAGCTCTACAGCATGGAAATTATTTCATAAAAAAAAGTTCAAGTTTTGGTTTAAAAAATTCGAGATATTTATCTTTATCAGCGGATATGTCGTGTTTAACTTGGCGACGTATTGATGAAAATAGTAAGCCATCTGTTATTTTTTTAGGTAACATAAAATCTATACATATAACTGGTAGAAAATTAAATTCTATAGAAATTACATTAAAAGAAGGTTATTCATCAAATATAGCATTGAGGTTTAAATATATAAATGGTAAAAATTCTATGGAAAATGCAAAAATTATAACATATTGGGTTGAAACATTAGTTAATATTATAAGTGACAAATATGAATACAGTCATTACTCACATTCTATAGATGAAAAAGTACATAAATCACCTATGTGGGTCTTTGGTAATTTGATTACAGGAGAAAATGATAAAAAGACATATAGTGCAGGTGATGGCGATACGTACGGTGGTTACCCGCAGTTGATAGATGACAGCAGCTCTATGGTTGATGACAATGCTACTCTAGACAACATTGATGTAGAGCACTTATTGAATAACAATACGCAGGAAACAGGAGCTGTATCACCTACTTCTGTGGAAGGGAATGATACACCACCACCACCACCGCCATTAACTTTATATAATAAAAATTCAGTCGATGAAGCTGCTTCGCGTATTCGGGATATTGATTTCCTTTAAAATTAAATGTAAATATTGAGATAAGATTATGTTAAGGGGGAAATGTTCGCAAGATATAGACCGGACTCGTAGGCCCTTGCCACCTCGGCATTGTGGGGCCGTCAGGCAGCAGAACTACAGTACAATTGTTTTATTATTTTGATGTACTGTGGGATCTGTTGCCTGATGGCTTTGCAATGGGTGTGGTGTCTCGGGCTCGCGATCTCGGCTGTCTTGTGGGCGTGGTAGGCGACCTGAAATAGGTATCCAGCATCGCGGAGGGCAGAGCGTCGGGAGAAGATTCGAGTTCTCCTTTTCCAACGCTCTGTTCTCCACGATACTGGATGGCGACCCATAATTCCTACTATCGTTCTCTTAGTGAAGTGAGAGCAGGCAATATATATAATGTCGAGAATTTGTTAATTTGTGTATTATGAGAATTGAATTGAGTCTTACTGCTTATATAAACGCAAGAATGAATGTGTATTACTGATATTTAAACTATCTTAATTATATTAGTATTATCTTGATTTCCTACGCTAAAGCCATCGACTCCTGGTGCTTCTCATGTATATGCATGCATTAATCAGGTATAAATGATTATCTTGGTTTAAGAACCAGATATTATCCTTAATATGCAATCCTTTTGATAGAACTAACCAACCTTATAAGGCATTGTAGCAAGCGTAGGTCAGCATACCCATAGCTACATAACGCGCAATTGCACCAGGCACATAGTAGGGAAATCCATTATTGAAGTTCTTCTTGTTGGCTAAAAAGACACGTGTCCAGTAGTACTCAATCTGTCCAAAGACAGCAAGAGATGCTGCAAGTGATACATCAGCATTTTTTGTGCTAAGAAAAAAGAGAGCTGCGCAAAGAGGACCAGCGTACTCTGCCTCGTTCAATTGAACAGCAGACATGATCTGATACAAGGGTTCTTTCTCCAACTTGTCTTTTACCTGCATCCAGTTATCAGCACCCAATGCTGCAGCCTTGGAACCAGGGCCACGCCAGAGAGCAGTCTGCATCACTTTTACTAAAGTCGTGTGCCCAAGAAGAATAGTGCCAGCGAGACCAGGGGTCATAAATGAGTAAAAGTTGGTTGCCATGGTATATTAATAATAATTAAAGCTTGGGTTTTATTTTATAATGTGTTGGTCGTTTCAGTTCACTTGAGATGCGTCCGGATCCCCCGACGATCCTCTCTGTGTGTTGTGTCTACCAGACCTGTCTCTTACCTATTATTTTCGACTTACAACACACAAATCAAAATCTATACGATTGTCATATGCCTCACTCATGACTCCAGAAGAAAGAGAAAGATTATGGTGCAGTGGAGATAATAGATGCGGAGACACTGTGTTGCCTTTATTTGCTGGCATGATAGTGCAAGCTTTGGGGCCAGGTGTACCATACTTTCAACGAAATGGGTATTTTAGACCAGCTAAATCTATGTTAAAAAATGAACAAAATATGTCATGTTTCGATTGGACTAGAGTTCTAGTCCTTATGGCTATACATATCACAAATCTGATATTAATGTGGGAGTTATCTGATAGTCTTGAAGGTTATGTATCAGATAGGGTGAATTTTAATGCTAATGTTTACATGGATCCTATAAGTTCATATGCTAATATACAATTATGGGGCGTTGGAGAATACCAAGTTGACAAAAATATGGAGCATTATAGATACAACAGATTTGACACAATGTGTACAGGTACCGACGTTAATGCATGGGCATCAGAAGATAATTGTAGATGTTCGGAAAATGCTATTCAATATGATGATGATGGTGCCACTGCTTACGACGCTCCGGAAGATGCAGAAGTGAATAAATGTAGTTGGAAATATGAAAAAAATGGTAACTCCCCAAGTTTAAATGATTTATTATATAATAAAGGTGCAAATCTATATCAATTTTCAACAATTGATGGTATAACAAATGCTAATACTTCACCTGTAAGAAGTTACTATAGTATTAGAAGAGGTGGTCTCTCTGTATATCAAGAAATTTATCCAGGTACAGGTAATGATTTAAGTGGTGATTATACTATACAAATATCGCTTACGACATGGAAAGATTATTGTAATAGTATTGATAATCCACCATCTAATTATATACCAACAATAACAAGCATAATTAGTTGTGAACGTGCAAAAATATGTGAAAATGTTTTTGAAAATTCTTATCAAATATATTCCTTATATTTGTTTTGGTTTATAGCATCATATTATATGTTAAGTTTTATTCATTGTTGGCGTATATATCCATTTAAAAATCAAAAAGATCCTGATATATATGATCAAGAAATACTTGAAAAAAGTCTCTTTTTTGATTTTATAAATATTATGAAAAATGTTGCAGTACCTGTTGCATTATACATTGTATTAAATACCATGCAAATAAATCAAAAAACGTGTTTTGATGGTTTAGATAGTGCTGTTGAAAATGCTGGTGCCATTTTAGATACAAACGGCTTTATAACTAATACTGATCAAGTTCAATCTATAGGAACTTATATTGATAAATGGATAGTAGATGATGATACACTAAATGGTAATGGTCAAATTTTTATATTATTAGTAATAATAATTATATTTGGTTGTATTGAATCATTATATAGAATATCAAATTATATATTTGTTCCTGTACCACTTGATCCTACTTGTATTCGAGAAGGCGATATAATCCAGTTAAAGGAAAATTATATGGAATTAATGTGGATGGTAAAAAATCCAAAATCAGTTGATTATCTTTTAAAGATTAAATCAGTCGAAGTAGCCATGGTAGGAATTGATAATTATTGTTTTAAAACGGAAGATTCTAGAAGTTATAGTACAATTGATAAATATATTGTTGAAAAAATAAATGAAAAGGAGATAGAATATGTCGAAGTTGAGATGGTAGATAGAGTAGATGCATTATAGGCTGCCGTTTAAGTGTCCCAGTAATAATATCATTCGGGTCAATATACCTTTTGATGGGAGGAGGGGTATAGTTTGCAAGTGTGCGTGTAGCTAAAAATGCTCCTAAATGGCCTAACACTTAACCTACCGAGCGTAGGTACCTAGTTTAGGTTATGGTAATATAATATTGTTTATTAAATATATACATAAGAATGTACATTGCTATTATTTTTAAATTGTTTTAATCATATCAGCGTTATATCTGATTTCTTTTACTATAGCCAATCCAGACTCTTTATTTGCTATAGACTGCATTGCCTTGGTAGATTTCACAGATTCATTAATTTTAGTTTCATTACATTTTTTTTGTACTGTTATTGCAAGTTCATCTCTACGTGCCATAATAGAAGTACAAGAAGCTTGTAATTTAGCAAAAGATGGTAAATGACTCTTTCCTCTTGATTCTAATCCATTGAGTTGTTGTTGAACTTTATGTAGTGAGTTATTCAATGCTTCCAAGGTTGCTTCTGCGGATTGTGCTAATGCTTTAGCTTTATTACTGATCATACTACATCGTTCACCAAAGCGTAATGATTGTAATGTTTCTTCACCATTATTGTCATCACTACGACCACAAACAATTGCTGTAGTACGAGAATTTCCACCAAATGCTGCCCTTAACATTGTTGTTAATTTTGATTCTAAGTATGGCACATGTGTTGCGGATTCAACCAATGCAGCTATGCATTTACCTAATACTAATAATGAAGAATTAATTCCAATAGCTTCATTCATATGTGTACCCGTTACTTTTGACTTTTTCACTCTTTCTGATCCAGCTAAATCAACTAAATGTAATTGTGATTTAATCATATTTTGTGTTGCACTGTTGGTATCTACTTGTGTTACTTGAATTACAATAGCTGTATGGGAACGTGAACTGCGTTCATTCATTGCTGTAGCTGCAAAATGTTTACGTTCTTGTCCTAATTGTAACGTATTTACCATGCTTTCTACATCTATTAGTGGTACTTCACTTGCATTTATCAAATTTCCATTAGATCGGGCTACATTCACAATATCACCAGTCATTAAATCTGTCACAATTTCTTCATATATTTCTATATATTGTATAGTGAGAGAAACATTAACACCTCTTGCTTCCATATGCTTTTTTGCTATTAATAAATCTATGCATGTACGAATGGCAAATCCGATATTATTAGGAAGATTTTTATGTGAAATTGAGTCGATTTGGCCATCACATAAATTATCATAATTTGTTATATATGATTGTAATTCTGTAGTATCAAAATCTAAGGTATGATCTGGTCCAAAGAATGTATGCGTTTTGCCACTACCAGTTTGACCATAGCATAATATACAAGAATTAAACCCATTCATGGTATGACCAATACTTGCTTGGATTGCTTTATCATGTAGATTTGAAGCTGTAGTTGGACCATCAAAAACATTACTAAAATGAAATGAACGTACACCGGCACCACCAATGTGCATTGAAATTTCACTTTTATTTTCATTTACATCTATAAGGCGAGGTTTTTCATGTGATTTATGAAAACCATGGGATTGGTATTCTACATCACTATTACTATTGCCATCTATTGGAGTAGTATTTGCTTCCTGTATTTGATCATTATCATTGATAGTTGCAGCTAAACCATCATCATTTGGATTATTCTCTGGCTCATCATCATCAATATCATCACCATCATTCACATCATCATTATCATTTAACCCAGAACGTTGTTGTTTTTTACTTCTACGTGATAATTTTACTGTTTTATCAGCTTGTGCACTTAATTTTTCTATCTCTTGTAATATATCTAATAAATCTGGATCTATAGAATTTGATTCAATTAAATTTGCTTTGATTTGTTTTTGATTAATACTTAATTGTTGTGATGTTTGTTCTGCTTTTGTTTCTCTCCATTCATTAATTTGTATTTTTAAATCATCTTGTGGAATAATATTATTCAGTGTTAGCTTAAATCCTGTGAATGGACATTTTTGATTCCGTAGTACGCATTGCACAGCAACAGCTCTTTCACAAACTTTGTTCGCAGTAGTGAGCAATACAGGCTCTCTCATAAGCACATTTAAAAATGGATCTATAAATGCAATTGGATCCTCAGCACCACATAACACGCCGCCATTAGTATTCTTACTATTTTCACTAAATTGATCGTAATTTTCTAGTGCTTTTTGTTTCTTATTTTCTTTACGACGTAATTTTAAAAATTGATGTAAAGGTAAATTCATATTTTTTTCTTCTCTTTTACCAGGTCTAAATCTGCATGATACTCGAATTTTAAATTCAGTATCTGCAGCCGCTATATCACTCGTTTCCTCAACAGTATGCTTGTGGCTTTCTGCTTCAGTATTGATGTCTATGATATCAGTTGGTACTATATTTGCCCATTTCTTTCTTGATGACCATATTTCTGTGTAAAAATGTTTTTTTGCGGCAGAATCACTAATGCGCTGTTTTCTCCCAGTGTATTGCAAATCATGAATTAAAGGAGTATATATTTTCATGTGACCACTAAATGATACACACATAGCTCTCCAATATGCAACTTGTGCAGGTGAATTCTTAACTATATTTTTGACATACTTATTGATTTCACTGAGTCTTACTACTTGAGAGAACTCCAGCATAAGAACAAAGGAGGGGTGCAGAAGTATGTCAAGACGAGATAAGTTGGACTCAGTTCCAAAAGCATTCTTGACTATATGTGTAGCTCTACTTTCTTTCTTTGGGGATGTACTTGGTACAATCATTGACTTGCTGGCAGGGTCACCTATGTCCAGATCTTCGAAGTTGAGATGTTGTGGTGCTATATTTTCATTATTAGAAATCATGTTAAAATTTCCTGGAAGATTTTAACCACAAAAGTCCTAGAACCTCTTTTCAGCGAATATTTGGTGCAATAGATACACTGATTGTAGCGTGTGATGAGGATCTGTTCCACCGAATAGTTAAGGCGCCTGACTGACGGTGAGATGACGCCGGGTGACTCATTTGTTATTTTTATAAGATTTTATTCTGGAAAAGAAGTTTTTTTGATTTAAAGATTGTTTTGTTGTGGAATTGTATGTAAAATGGGTTGTTGCTTGAGCTCTGCAGTTACTCTAAACAATGTTCCTAGTGCTAGTGCTCCCATACTTCCTAATAATCATCCCTTGTATGCTGAGCCCATTTATGCTGAAGCTGTCCCCGTGTATGCTGGTGAACCTGTCACAGTTCCAGTGGTAAAACAGATTACCACTGTTCCCGTGGAAGAGAGCAATGTAACTATCACTATAAAGCATGTGCGAGGTGTTGCACAAAGAGATGGAGAGTGGTGCCTCAATAACATTTATGTTATTGATGGTAGTGGCACTTTTATGCGACATAGCCTTGAAAACTTATTTCATGAATGGCGTAAGCAAGGTGAATCGTTTGATATTCAATGCTCTGATTCCGCTAGATTCGTTGCATTCGCAAGTCAGGATATGACTTCGGCACATTTGTCCGTCAGAAGCTCATCAAATCTTGTCTTACCTGATTCACCAGTAGAAACTGTACATTGGTCTAATGGAGACTATGCTCAAAGGCCATGGACAGCTGAATGCAACAATAACGTACAAAAATGGGCTTATACAGTAGTACCCCTTCACAAATATGGAACTCAAGAATCAGAAATATCTATATCATCGTTTTCTTCTTGGAAGAATCTTAATAAATTGCGTTCTAGTGGATTTTAATGTAGCATAAGTTGTCACCGTGATTGTATGGGGAAATAGTGGTTTAGGTATCTATATTCGTATATGTGTTTGTATGCCTTTACCATAATTAGATTAGAATTACATCACCTTGATAAAGGACACCACCACTCTATTGTACTCCACAGGAATCTACATATACCTACAATATTTACGTTCTTTCTCTCATGAGCCCTGAGATTCATGCGGTTACACCGACGCAGGCACTGGCAACACACGCAGAAACACGAACCCTTTTTCCAAAAATATATTTTGTAATATTTCTTCCGTATCATTATCATAAAATGTACCGCATGTAGTAATATCATCATTTCTTACCATTAATATGGCACCACCACTACCAGTGAATTTAGCTGCCATATTATGCTTTAAAGCTATGTCAACTATTTCAATATTTTTCCCCCCTACAACTTTATCTGAGTATATTTTTCGTCTCATAGCAAAATTTTTATCAATACATTCACAAAATATATGATATTCTTTGTTTATTAATGCTTGTAAAGCTTGATCAGCATAAGACCCTAATTCTTGCATACATTGTACTAATTCTGGCTCTTGTTGCTGCCAGCGGTCCTTAACCGTGCTGTGTACGGCCCCGGAATCCCCACCGACTCGTATGTTATATGCTAAATACATATCTGGTAATAATGTCGGGTCTTGTGACACATATACCCCCCCTGGCTTTATGTTATTGATATTTGAAAGTGATATGGTGGACGGTGCGCGGGCCAGAAGACTGCCATCGTTACCTGTAAAATCCATGTGAACAAGACCACCATAAGTCTGTATTACTCTGTCTTGCAATCCTGCACTAATATTTAATTCACTTTTTTCTATACTTAATATAATTGATGGAAATACATCTTTTTCAATTCCTATTTGATTTAATGTTATATTATGAAATATCATTAATGATCTAAATGCAGCCACAATGATTGCTGAGCTCCCACTAAGACCAACACAACGAGGAATAGTTGTATCATAAGACATCGTAAAGCCATTCTTTTCGCCATTTGCTGTCGATAATATTCTTTCATGTAAACCACTTCTCGTTAAATAATCGAAAAATACTCTACATGTGGCTTGCAAAAGTCTTATTCCACCGTAATACCCATGCTGTGATGTATGATCATGTAAGTCCTCCAAAGAGTCAAAGCGTGTTGGATCATATTTTGGATGTGGTATGAGTTCACAACCACGTGCATTTCCATTTGCTTTGATCGTCACTGTTGCATAAAAATTTCCAATTAGTGCTGACAATGTTTTGCCGTTAAATCCATCACTGGGGTTACCCATAACACCTATTCTTGCATAGCATCGCTCGCTATGCTCCCTTTGATCAAACCCTGACATGAATTAATCCTATGCGATGTTCAATGTGTGTGTTTTAAAGACAACATATTTCAGGCTGAACGACGTAACCCCACTCTACGCCGCGATGGAATTTTGGAGGAAAGAGATATTTAGATTTATAGTATGCCACCCGTATTGGCAACAGTCCAAGCTAATGATGGCTCCTATGTCAAATCTGAAGCTGTTGTTATCACTGATCCGCTCGATTCACCTAGCACGAAACTTGAAGTTGGATTCCGCAACTATGATCAATTAGAGGAGACATCAAGTGTATCACAGTTTTATAAGATTAATCATGAAATGCAAACGTATGACCATGTCATGGAAATGAAGAAGAAGTATTATGGATTTGATCATGGTAAATACACCATAATGGAACTATTCGAAGTCTCAGATCAAATTGTTGATGAAAGTGATCCAGATCTTCATTTATCACAACTTCAACATGCTATACAAACAGCCGAAAGAGCTAGGCAGTTACATCCAGATCCTTCTATGGATTGGTTTTGGTTAACAGCGTTTTTACATGATTTGGGGAAAATTTTAGCAGTATGGGGAGAACCACAGTGGACGGTAGTAGGAGACACCTTCCCTGTCGGTTGCGCATTTGATAAGACAGCCATATATCATCACTATTTTGCAGCAAATCCTGATACAAATAATGATAAATATAACACTCCAAATGGAATTTATGAAGCTAATTGTGGTTTTGATAAAGTAGCCTTCAGCTTCGGACATGATGATTACCTGAGCAGTTGCTTAGAATACAATGGTACAAGTCTTCCGTATGAAGCCATATACTGTGTGAGATACCACTCCTTTTATCCATGGCATCAAGCCAGTGGATATGAACACTTAGCTAATGAAAAGGATCATTCTTTGCGTCGACTATTGTGCGATTTTCAATCTTGTGATTTATATAGCAAAGATGATGGTAACATATACACTGATGAAAAATATAATAAACTAGAAACATTTTATAAGAATTTATGTGATAAATATATTGGTTTAACTAAAATATTAGCCGTATAAAACCACTGACAAAAGCTAGTAAGCTAGTCGTAAAAGTTGTCATAAATCATACCTAACATAGAGTGGTTAGCAAGGGCTTAATATAAAAAAGAACAAGAAGTCGGACGGGTTTAAGTGGAGAAATCGATGTAGCGTTTCGGCCTATAGAAGGTTATTTTATAATCTACTAATTATTATTAGAAGAAGGTGTTGTTATCGCTACCGTGCTACCGGGCAGTTGAATGCAGAGCACATACTTATACTATTAAATATATACAACAGAATGAACACACACAATAAACATTTTTATATGCATACTTTTAGTAACTACTGAAATCAATGAAAACGTTGAGTACCTTCCTTTATCACACTAGAAAGCACGGGGAACACACACTCTCTCATGATGTGAGTGGAAGTATTCCAACAACCAACCAATCAATCAATCAATCACTTAATCAATTAATCAAAAAGCTTACGAAACATGGCTATATACGCATCTTCATCAATAGAAGTGACCCATTGAATATTGCGTGATCTATTTACACCATCGTAGCAATGCCCGAAATCAACGACGGTTTGTCCTCGTGTCAGTGCCCCATCACATTCAACATCGATATGAACATTACAATACTGTTGAATAATACCATTTGATGATGATGATGATGATGCTAAAGCTACAGCTACAGCTAGACAATCACAGATAACTGCACCTTTATTGCCTCTTTTATTTTCACCACTAGTAGATGAAGTAAGCATCAATTCAGAATGTACAAGTGGTTCTAGAGGTTCTCTATGTAGATAAAAAGGTAAATAACATATAGATCTGAGATAAGTACCCAAATGTGTCAAACCTTTTGTACGACAAGTGTCATAATAGCCATTACTGACCCCATTATTGTCAGTTACAGGCGGAGCACCTATATCTGCATCTGCATTCCTAGTTAAATCATCGAAACAGCTCCATGGCACAGCAGCGTCTTTACACACGTCCCATGATACTACAGTTATCTGACATTTATTTGTATCCCATTTATTATATGAAAATACCATTTGTGCTGCTTCAGCGTCTGCATGTATGTTAAATTCTGCAGTACGTGTGACGTTTCCTAGACCATTAGCTGACCCACCCATGATGACCAAATGGTTTATGTGTGACAGTAAATGTGTTATGATCTCAGAATCCGATGTATGTGCGTGTGCTGCTATGTCAATGATGCTTGCTAGGTTGGTTAGTGGACCTAATGTTACCAGTGTGATACCGCTGGAAGACGCCCCTTCGAAACTTAGTAGTTTAAGAAGCTCATACTGTGCTGAAGTCAATTTATTCAAAGTCAGGTTGGTCAATCCAGTAATGGTGCAGTTTTCATCAGAAATTGAAGATGG
>JACKZZ010013728.1_pt1 | contig 15929 bp, 8 predicted proteins | sample 8027871 | NCBI WGS metagenome assembly JACKZZ01 (sample SAMN15724774, study PRJNA655200) | protist metagenome | isolation source: fluorescence activated cell sorting (FACS) single amplified genomes of... | place: USA: West Boothbay Harbor, Gulf of Maine | collected 2000-07-19
CCCGTCTGCTGGCCCTTAGCCTTCTGCGTTGGCTATGTGCGGTGGTTGGCATGATGCAGAATAGTGAGGTGCCCCAAAGCAAGCTGGTCGGCCTGCATAAGCACCAAACCAGCTGCAGCGATGAAGAAACAGGTTTCAGCATACGCCGTAACCCGACAAGCACTCCCGTCCCGCGCCCCCTGAGTGTTTTTCGTGTTGCAGCGCTGTATCTGTGGAGGGGCTTTTTCGTTGCGCTTCTACTCTACCACGCCTACGTCCGCGTGCAAATCTCCAACCGGCAACCGTCTGCGTGGGTGCAGCACATCGTCATTGCCTTGTGTTCCATCGGGGTGCTGGCCTCCTTTGTGCTGGGCACGAGCGTGCTCAATAATCGCCGGATCGAAGCTCTTGTTGCCACCGCCTTGCAGAACACGACGGTCAACAACTATGTGACGAATCAGATCAACTTGGTGATCTGTATTAACTTGTTATGCTTTCTACTGCTTGGCTCTGTCGGGTCTGCGGCAGAAATCATTGTGCAGAACTCCTTGAGAACCAGATATGACAGTGCCCGAGGAATGGGGGCCACGGCTGCTGAGTTTCTCCTCTTCAATGCCAGCGTCGTTGCTGTTAACTGCATAAATGCGGCAGGGGTGAGCATCTTGGCAGTCGTGTGCTCTCTGCAGCAAGTACGAGTCCAGTCAGCAACAAGAAGATTAATGCGCCACTCGGTAAGCTAGGGCCAGACTTATGGTCTCCATCACAACCAGCCCACCCTCCGCCACTCCATCTCACCAGACCACATTTGAGCAAGCACTTGCCCGCGTGGTTGATATAGACTGTAGCATGGCTCATTTGAGCTCGGTGACCAGCTTCGCAACGGCTGGTGAGCGGGAAAATCGTTTCATTCTTTCATCCTACACTGTAACTCTCATTGTAATCGCTTTCACCCCACCACCAACAGCTGTTTGTGCGTGCAGCTTCCTGAGCTTCTTCTTCAATGTGCTGTTCAAAACTGCGCTGGAAAAGGGCAAGCTTGGAGAGCCTGAGTCCGAGTCTCTGCAATACGCTCAGGTTCTCCACTGGATCATCGTCCCCGGGCTGATGCTTATTTACGTCCTCAGCCCGGCAGCCCTGCTCAACCAATCCGCGCAAATGCTAAAAAAAGTGTGCTCCCGCTTCCTTGTGAACAAGCGGAACCGCGAGAAGCAGTATGAGAGGATCTACAAGGACTTCATCGATTTTATCAAGTACTCTGATCTGCACTGGAGGCTGGGAGGTTTCGCCAATTCCAAATTCAAATATCCAATTGGATGGAATCCAAAAAAATAAAAAAAAAACCTTTTTCTTTAACTACTTCTTGAAGGATAAACCCGGGGAATTTGAACTATACTAAAAGGGTAACTTGATAATAAAAAAAAGGATAAACTATGTCCTTTAATCTCTATCTACCTAGGCTACGCTATCCTAAAAAAAAACTTCAACCTACGTAGACTAGTCAGCCTTCTCTATCTCCATAATCCTACCCCCCGATTATCATCCTCAACTCTGTCTTGTGCACCATCCCTAATAAGCCCTGGTTCGACGCAAAAAAAGAATGGCTCCTCCTCCCTTCCGTCCTCCTCGAAATGTTCTGCACCATGTTCTACATCTTCAGAAATTCATTTATTCTAGAATTGTCTAGCCATTCCTCCAAAAATGCATTCAAAATATACGCAAGAAAAATGGTCCATGATGGAGGCGATGTGAGGTAAGCTACCATGGCGCATCGTCGTGGACAAAGACTGCAATGTGCGTTGAACGTGCGACCGAGTGCGACGACGTGATTTGCTAGTGGTTGCAGGCCGTTGGCGAAGATGAGGCATTCGAGTGGGTCGCACCTTCGGCGCTCAGAAGCTAGGCGCCCGCGTGGCCATGGGCAGCTATCTCAAGGAGGTGTGGGGTGCCTTAGGCCCAGTCGTTGAATGGGACACGTTCTTGATATGTGGCAGGCTTAAGATCTCCATCAGCATGTGCAGCCTGTATGTTCATTGCAGGTATTGCGTAGGCCCAATGTAGATCTAGCGCCTACAGAACACTCTTTGAATACCTGCCTCACCTTCTTCTATCTACGAGTAGTCAACTTTGTTTCTGGTATTTCTCTTTTAACCCACTCCACACGTAAAATAATATTTCCCTTCTGAACAGCTTACCATCGTCTGAGCGAAAAACATAGATACCAATAAAATCTTTAATCATTTTCCACTTCTCTGGTGCGAAAGAAAACCTCGAGGACCCATACATAGTCAATAGAAAGGAGGCGATGCGCGTGGACTGCAGGGGTTAAAATATATATGTGCGAAAGAGAGAGAGAGAGCACTTCAATATGTGTATGTATACACATGCGTGTGTATATTATATTGTGACGCTCTCACATATTTTACATTGTCATCATTACAATTTCGTCATGCTTGATGATATCTTCTTCATCGGTAGATGATGTGGAGTGGTCGGAGAATGCTCCGTCTGGATCGATTTCGATTGAGCCCTGCTGGTCGTCACCATCCAACGACAATTCGTTTAGCCCGTCATCTTCATCACTCGAAAACGATTCAGACAGCTCAGAACTGTCGGTGTAACTGCTGCTGTAGCTCTCCGCAAATGGTCGGTTAAACGTGGCAAAACCCGGAGCATCGACAATCATTTGATTGTAATTCGTACCGTCAGACGATGCACTGTTCAGGCTTCGTGAAACACTACGCTCATCATGATGAAGTTTCACAATATCATCGTTAGAGAAGCTAGAGAAACTGCCACTCGAGCTTTCAACCTTTTGGTTGGTTCCTGGTATCTCCTTTCTTTTCAGTACAGAGTCACTGTCGGAGTCGCTGCTCAGGCTACTACTGGACAGGCTACTCAGGCTGCTGCTGCTACTCAGGCTACTGCTACTACTCAGGCTACTGCTCAGGCTCTTCCTGGCCACGACAGCAGTATGGTTTTGGGCTTGCTTCTTGTCCCGCTGTTCCATGCGGGGAGCGTTGCCTGTGTATCTTATGTAGAACGCATAGATCGACGCAACGACCACGCAGATGTAAAATAACACGTTGGAGCCAATAATCACTACGGTGAAGCTCCTTTCTGAAGCCTCTGTCAGATCCGTGAAGAAAAACATCCCGGTGAAGAACGTCACGAAACTATTGAGGAGAGACAGAATCTCAATAGTATTCATATACGTGGCTCGGAAAGGTTGGGCGACCACCTGTCCCATCATTGACACAACAACCAGCAGGACCACCAGCAAGCCTTGCATTTGTACATTTCGCGAAAGAAACACTTCAATGGCAACCAGGGCGATCTTCCGCGCCATGACAAAGAACTCCCAGAAGTAGAGATCTGATGCATATGCTTTGAAAAGGAAAGCGTACCTAACCTGGGTGCGCTGACTACCTAAGCCTGGGCTTCGCTTGTTTTTGACAAGAAGCGTCGCTCCTAGGAGGGGAATGCCAACAACGTAGAACAAGGCCATTGGCAGACCCAAAAATGCGATCCACTTCCAGTGATCGTGTGCATAGCACTGCAATTGCCATGCATGCAAATGGTCAGTAACATGAAACAATTCCGAAAAGATGTAGTGATGCTCACCTTCTCGCGAAGATCTAGTTCCAAGAAGTAGTCGTCGCCACCGATTCCTACCTTCTGGCACCTAAACATCAGCAGCGTTTGCCGTGTAATGTACGGATGCAGCAGTAGGAGCAACACAACGACTGTGGTAATATATAAATCCGAGGCTTTTTGCTTGGCATTCTCAATCCCCTTTCTCATCCAATACAGAACCAGAGGCCCGTATCTGGATGGTTAACAAGAAAGCAAAATAATAATAAAAAAAAACATATTTGTACTTGCCCTAATTGATACAATGAACCACTTACATAATTGATGCAGCAATTGCTATCAAGGGGGGAACTGCTGCATAGAGGCAAGACTGCATGTAAAAGGGGCTTAACGTGGACTCTTGGAAGAAGCACTCCATTGATAGGAACGAAATCCCCATATTGGCACCATTTTCTTGCAGTTTCAGAAATTCTTCAACGTCACTGGGCCATTTGAACTCTAAGTTCCGAGCAAAAGAGTTGAACTGCAGAAAAAAGAAAAAAGTGAGACAATGGCTCGCAAACGGTGGCAATAGGCGTCGACACTAACTCATACCTGTAACGAAGCTGCCAACACCTTTAAGATTACACCCTCAAGCTTTCCGTCTTCCTCCACGGTATTAACAGTTGTCCGGATGAAAAGAAACGAAATTAGCCCTAGCAGAACGACAAAGCTTGACACAATCATCCACCCGAACCTACGAGGAGAGAACACATGCACACACATACGCCCACGCACACACGCACAAAGATACGCAGACAGAAAACACAATGAATACAGCAAATACACACATAACACACAAACATACACAAGAGAGTGAGAGGGTGAGAGGGAGATGAGGGAGGGATATATATATATATATATATATATATATATATATATATATATATATATATAGAGAGAGAGAGAGAGAGAGAAGAGAGAAGAGAGAAGAGAGAGAGAGGGGTAAGTCGCACTCTCTTTCAATCAAAACATACACATTGAAGGGTTAGCGGCGCGCATTGTTTCTAGCACGTACAAAGGATCCAGGCATCGAGCGCAGGAATGCTTTCCGTCTCGACCGTAGCCTTTGTCACAGATACTACATAGCGTTCCACCATAGCCTTGAGCACAGCCTTCCTCTCCTCCGAGGCAATGGCTTTCTTCGTAGCAACGATAGAATTCCAAATTTGTTCCACCCACATCTGCATAGTAGTTCTCACCTGGAAGCACAGAGTTAACAGTCGTTCCTCGCTTGGAACAATCTGCCCCTGTCGGGCATAATTGGCAATCGGGGAAAGCGAACTCTGGGTCCGACTCATTTCGGCCGGTCACGTCGTAGAAACCGATATCACACAAGCACCGAGTTTTGCTACCATCCTGCGGATATGCATGGGCACCGCACGGCGTGCAAACTGCAGTTCCACTTTTAGGAGCAATTGACCCCGAGGAACAATCGAAGCAGAGTTCAGATGAGTTGAGGGAGTAGCGCCCTTCCGCACAGTCCACACAAGAAGAGGCTCCGGATGCTTCACCGTTAAATTGACTTTCAAGAACAGTTGCCGAGCGAGTACCAGCTTGGCAGCTTTTACATGCAAAAGCACCTTGAACATCGCTAAATTTCCCCCCTTCACAGAGAGAACACTCACGCTGCCCTTGCGTGGTAGCATATTTTCCTAGGCCACACAATTCGCATTCTGCAAGTCCAAGGTCACGAGTAACAGACCCAACTGGACATCTCTATGAAGAGAAATAGCATGAAAAGTTTAAGTAACTCATTAGTCTTGTGAAGGTGAAGAGCAAAGCAAAGTTTACCATGCATTCAAATGAGCCTGAAATATTTGAAAATCTGCCAAGTGGGCAGGCCTTGCATAAATGTTGGCCAGGAAGATCAGAGTATGTTCCTGTCCAAAGAGCAGTACAAGGTATTAGCTGTGTTCCTTGCTTATTTTCAAAAAACCTTATTAGTTTCTCCAACTATATACCTGGTCCGCAGGTCAGGCAACTTATAGCTCGCTCTATGGGGGAATATGAGCCCGGCCAGCAATCGTTGCAGACAGTCTGGCCAGCCAAAGGATTGTATTTTCCAATGCTGCATCCTGTGCAGGATTTTTCGCCCTCCAAGTTGGCGAAGCGTCCGGGCTCGCAATGAATACACTAAGCAAAAAGGAATGTAAAAAGGGTCAAGTGGCCATTTAACGAAACTGATACAACCAGATGACTTACTGCCGCGGCTCCGAACACATCTGAGTAAGTTCCAAGAGGGCATGGGTCACATGGAAGGTCAAGTCCAGTTTGGTTGGAGCTCTTCCCTTGCGGGCAATCAGCGCAGCTTCGCTGTCCGCTGGTGTCGGTATACTTTCCGACAGGACAAACCTGAAAAAAAAAAAAGGAGAATTGAGCCGAGGTGTAAAAATATGTTTTAACTTTTTAACGATTAGTGTACCTGACAGTCAAGTTGACCTTCCTCGTCACCGAAGCGTCCCGGCTCGCATGAAGTGCATTGCTGCTGGCCTTCAATTTGGCTGTAGCGACCAGATCCGCACAGGTAGCATTGGCTCTGACCAGGGAACTCGGTGAAGGTTCCTGGCGAGCACGGGAAGCATCCTGTTTGACCAACATTAGGCATAGCAGTCCCAGGCGCACACTCCTCACATTCGGTTGCCCCTGTAACATTTACGAATCTACCAAGCGGGCAGAGGCTACACTGACGCTGTCCTGGTTCTCCTGAGAATCTTCCACGCTCACATGGATTGCAAGATAGTGCTTGCTCTGTATCAGAATACCTCCCACTTGCACAGTTCAAGCATTCCGACTGCCCACTTTCGAATTGGTACTCTCCAGGTTTGCATCTAATGCACTGCTCGGTGGTATTACTTGGATTAAAACTCCCCGGATCGCATTGCGCACACGTCGTTGCCCCTAGCTCAGTCGTAATGGTGCCGGGCGGGCAGAGGGAGCAATCTTCAGTTCGGGCATATGTTGTGCTGAACCTGCCCTTACTACACAGTGTACACTCAACGGAGCCCTCTGAAGCGCTGTACTCTCCAGGCTGGCAGCTGCTACAGCGAGTGGCACCAATCGAAGGCATGGCTGTGCCTATATCACAGGCAAGGCAAGAAGTCACCCCAGTTTCATTGGAATATGTGCCGACGGGACATGCATTACACTGAACCTCTCCATATGTCGAAGAATAAGAGCCTTTGTCGCACAAAAAACAACGATTCTGTCGTGCCGACGGTTGGAAAGTCCCAGGTCCACAATCCACACATTCAATTGCTGCCTCACCAGAAGCATGCTTGCCAGGCTCGCAGTCCTCACATGAATGCATGCCTGCCTCGGCGGAAAATCTCCCTTCTGGGCACGCGGTGCAGTCCTGCCCCTCTCCCGCAGCTGAGCCAGGATCACAATCTGAACAGAATTGGAGTCCATCTTGCCCTTTTGTTGATTTTCCTTCAGCACAAAGCTCGCACCGTGTCTGCCCCGTGAGGTTGGCATGAGTGTTTACCGCACAAAGATCACACTGGGTTGATCCCGCGTTTACAGTGAATTTGCCGAAAGGGCAATCCTCGCAAGACTCGGCGTTAATCATGGAAGAAAAGCGACCAGGTAAGCACTGAACGCACACAGTCGAAAGTAGATACTCTCCCGGGTCGCACTCCTTCATTACAAAGCTGTACAAAGGTGTTGCGAGAGCGCCGAACTGCAGACTAGCTTGCACGTAAAACGATGCAAATGAACCAGGCACGTGAGTAACTCCTATGCTTGTGCTTGAATTACTGCTGAAAGCAAATTTCCCACTTTCTAAGACTCCAACAGAGGCACCCAGAAATTCTAGACCCAAAGTGCTGGATTTCATCTGCACAGTAGTGGAAGAGTCACTTGCAACCACTTGTTCGTAAAAGTCCATTAGTGTCACGTGGACATCGTACGTGAAAAGCGCACCGGAAGCCGCAATGTAGGCTTCAGGCAAAAATGGGGCCGAAAATTCGAGCGATTTTGCTCGTGAAGCACGGTGGGGACCATGTACCGCCGTGTTGTTAACAAAAGATACTGTGTCCTCAAGGGGTGGGTTGTCGGTCCAGAAAACTCCACCGCCGCTCTGAGCGCTATTGATGTTGTACACTACTCTGGACTGCAGTAGTTCACTGCTGCCTTCAACGTACAATGCTCCCCCTTCCAGACCAGCGTGATTGCCTTCAAAATGGCAATCCTGAACCAGAGCTGCTGCCTCAGTATTGAGTATTGCAAGCCCTCCGCCTAAGCCTCCGGCATAGTTGTCCACGAAGACAGTTTCTTGCACTGTTAATCCTGCACCTGCACTTAGAGCCACGCCTCCGCCGACAGTTGCAGCATTGCTCTCGAAAGTACAGCCCACTATGCTCGGCGAACAGGATTGGGAAAATATACCAGCTCCGCTATGACCAGCCGTATTGCCCGCAAATACAGTGTTAATAAATGTCATCGGCTGATCTCCTTGACAGTAGACAGCACCACCATTGCCAGAACTGACGGTTTCGCCGACAGTATTCATAGCAAAAGTAGAATCTTGAACAGCAGCCGCACTGAACTCAACCATTATGCCACCTGCAAGTTTGCCAGCCGAATTGGACGAAACCGTGACGTTGTTGAGATTCGCGACTGTTTCGCGCAAGTAAAGACCACCACTATTACTTCCCGCGTCATTTTGCGATATCTCCGAATTCAACAAGGTAAGGTCGATGTGACTGCAATGTATTCCGCCGCCACGTTCGCTGGCAAAGTTGTTGGCGATGAGGACGCTGCTCCAGTCCACCGTTGTGTGCCCGAAGAATGCTGCACCACCACTTGCTGCAGAATTGCCGGTGGCATCGCTTTCGACCAGAGAAAGGTCACCTCCCATAGTGTAAATGGCCCCTCCACTCTCTATCGCCGTGTTGTTGTACAGCGAGCATTGTTCGAGATGCACACTGCCCAAAGATGCAAGACCAGCACCCCGCTTAGCAGAACAATCGTGGATTTTTACATCCAGAAGACGCACGTCTACTTGAGCAGGAACGAACAGACACCCCCCCTCCACAGCAGAGCCATTGAGCAGTTGCAGACCCTGCAGCACCAACGATGCGGCCGAGATGTCGAAGCAGGTATGTTGCTGGCAGTCCAGAGACGTTACAGCGGAGCCAGCTCCGATAATCTGGTTGCCAGTGGCAGTAATAGGAATAACCTCGGGGCTAACATGATCTCCTTCCTCAAGCAGAAAGATCGTACCTTCCATCTTGTATTTATTTACTGCACTGCTGATCTGACCACATTTAAAGGAGTTGGGTATACAGCAGTCGTCAGGCAGACCTTCACCGGTGCACTGCGAGGCACCCGTCAGGTTTGCAAAAGTCTGGCTTGGGTAGACGCGGACAGCAGGTGGTACAAGGGCTACATACTCATAATAATTGGAGTACACAACGCTCGGTAGCCCCATGTCATTGTTGACACTCACAGCGACGCTATTCTCCTGGAAAGTGTCATCATCTTGTTGAGGTGAAGGCCAAACCCAGACCGCACCATCCGAATCGGATGCAATAATTACAAAGCGTCCAACTGAAATGAGATTCACGTTACGGCCAGTGATAGCGCCCCCCAGCCGAGTGAAGCTTAGGGGGGTTTCCAGGCTCTGGGTGCCAGGTAGCAGGAGGATCGAGTACATCTCTCCTCCTTCCACCAGCACCACCACCACAAACTCATTTCCGTCAAGCGCAATCACCTGCTGGCCATCGAAAAGATCGGTTGTTCGACCCAGCATCGACTGAGCGAGCTGAGAACTAGGAAGAATAGTGTTCTCGAGCTGAGATCCCCACGATATCAGGTGCTGCTGTCCGGCCTTCTGCACTACCACGATACCGTAGTGGTTCCCACACAACATATGCTGCACGGTGCCGAGATTCTCAGATGCAAGGATAACCGGAAGAGGCTCCAGGTGTGACCCTCCACGTCCTAAATAGGACGACTGAGAAGGCAAATAGCCCCAAGAGTACACTGCTCCATCCATCCGGGCCGCCATGAAGTAGGGTCCTTTGGTAGCGATCAGCTCCACCTCCGATAGCAGCTCAACGGCCTTTGTGGGCAGGCTCAAAGACCAGCCATACAAACTGCCGCTGCCACCTTGCGCAATGGCAAAGTAGAAGTTGTCGGATCCTTCAAGGTCTGCGCTCTCCTCCTCATAGTCCAGCACGGAGACGCTGGCCACAACTTCGCCATGTGGCTTCTCCACCGCGCCAAGACGTACAGGATCAGAATCTTCGCGCGCCATTGGAGAACCCCAGCTCAGAATATCACCTGACTCGGTTACACTCCAACATAGTTGCCTGTTGCAATCTACCTGCACAAACCGCTCAGCTGCATCGACCTGATGAGGTTCGGCACCTAGTGCCTGGTTCGTGATCTCCCGGCCCAACATAAGCTCGTCCTATGGGACAGTGTGTTAAGTGTTACAGTACTATGAGGACAGTGTGAAGTGGTGCAGTGCTAGGGGGAAAGTGTGAGATGGTGCAGTGCAAGGGGACAGTGTGTTAAGTGTTGCAGTGACATGAGGAAAGAGTGAAGTGGTGCAGTGCTACGAGAACAGAGTGAAGTGGTGCAGTGCTACGAGGACAGATTGAGGTGGTGCAGTGCTACGAGTAGTGTTAAGTGATGCAGTGCTATGAAGGCAGTGTGAAGTGGTGCAGTGCAAAGATAGTAGGACAGTGTGAAGTGGTGCGGTGCAAAGGTAGTAGGACAGTATTAAGTGGTGCAGTGTTGAGATAATCGGAGAATGAAGTGGTGCAGAGCTACGAGGACAGATTGAAGTGGTGCAGCGCTACGAGGACAGATTGAAGTGGTGCGGAGCTACGAGGACAGATTGAAGTGGTACAGAGCTACGAGAACAGATTGAAGTGGTACAGAGCTACGAGGACAGATTGAGGTGGCGCGGAGCTGCGATGACAGTGAACCGTGATGCGTCTATTAGCGCATTGGTATGGTGGTGGTCCTTGTATGACGAGAATGAAAAACAAATAAGAAGAAATGAAAGTGAATAAAAAGTACTCACTGCTTCTGTGAAGAATGCGTCATCGTACTCCTGGGACGCAGACCAGGAAAAGAGGCTGCCTTGTGGGCTGATACTCAACTGAAAGGGCGCTGAGCTGAGACCATCGGAAAGAAGGACACTTGAATGCGCGGTGCTCGACGAGAAAGTAAAATGTAAGGTTTCCCCGACGTCTGGAGAAAGATCAGAAAAGGTCCCCTCGTCGGCGCTTAGTATAAAGTGATCTTTTGATGCGTAGATTGGCGCCCCCGAAATTCGCGGGGATATTGTGCACATTATGCCTACATTGACTGTCGCGAACTCGGACTCGCATTGGATGGAGGATGTCGAGTCTGGTGCACCTGCCACTAGCACGACTGTCTCTGTCACCTCTGTCAGTCTTCCGTTCGCGGTGCGGTCGAGGTAATCCACCACGAGGTACAAAGTTCCCGCGACATCACTGCTGATCTGAAACGAAAAGCTCTCTTGGACAGCCAACCCATTTGCATCCATCACCGGCGATGACCTTGAAATTTCCTGCCTGCTTCCGTCGACCCCCAGTTCGACTTTCACCGTAATCAGTGAACCACGCACAAAAATGGGCCGGCCGTTGCGCTGCGCAGCAAAAGTGCATTGGATATTTTTGCCAAACGGTGTTGTTGTAGGGCACGCCAGCACAGATGTTGGATCAGGGTCATCTACCACGAAAACCGAGAACGGCTCTGCAGATACCCCGTCACTGATCTGTAGATGTGCAGACCCATCACCTGGGTTGAACTGAAATTCGAACTGTTCTGCGTAGGCCAGAGGGTCTGCCTGTTTTGCCAGGTACTTGTGAAGTACTCCTAGACTAGGAGTGTTGCTGCTGGGGAATTCTTCTGACAGGTAGCTAATAGTGGGTTCGAATGCTGACCCCAGCACCTCCGACGCTTCGCCATTGATACGAGCCAAGATGCGACAGTTAGCACTCTCACCAGCGTGCACAAGCTGCTTGTCACATGCCAATTGAGATGTATGATCGGGGGATGCTGATACCTCTATCATTTCGAGGGCGAACTGAACAAGAGAACCATCCAAAATGAAGCGTAGAACGGCAGTGCCAGTAGCCTCTCCTGCCTGGAAGGTGAAGTGAAATTCTGATGCGATGTCTGCTTGCTCTGCATCTAATGAGAAATCGCCTAAGCCCGCCGGCACTAACGTATGATCAAACGAGGATGCAGGTGCGTGCGCAGGGAGGTTGCTGCTCTTCACAATAAGTGTGCACGGCACCGATCGGAATTGAGCGACCTTCGTTACGCACGACAGTTCCGCAGTGTCATCTGGGATAGTCCAGACATCAATAACAGCGTCTTGGTTACTCCCAATACTGAAACGATAAGATCCGAATCTATTCTCAAAGTGCATGCTAAACGCGAAGGCGCTGGCAGCTCCACTCTCGTCGGGGTTTACGGGCTCCAACTCGGTGATCATTACATCTTCTGCATTGCAAAGAGTACCCGCAGGGTCAGTGCAAACAGGGGCACTGAGTTCTCCGGAAAACAGCAGTGCTGCAGTTGTGGAGGCTGAAACTTGGAACAGCCGAGGTGAGACTGTGCAGTTAACTGAGCCGCCCAGAGGAGCTAGGTGCTGGTTGCATTCGATCGTGCTTGTCGTATCTGGGACTGCGTTTGCTACAACTGTCCATGAGCTTGCGCTGACTCCGTCTGTGAGTTCGAACGTGCCTCCGTAGACAGGTGGGCGGAAACAGAAGGAAAATTGCGAGTCGAACCGTGCACCTTCGTTAACTGGAGACACACTCGTCAAAAATCCACCAACACCTGACAACAGCATAGCCTTCATTTTGTCGGCTGTAGTAGTCACAGACGCCCCGGCGCGTTGTGGAGTGATGTCGCAACACATTTCTTGCTGCGCTGGGACCAGCATGTTCGCCAACTCGCATGTGAAGGTCGATGATTCATCTGGATCCTCGAGCAAGATGATGTTCAGCACAATATTTACAGAAGCTTCGTATCCGAGAGTATTGGTCGCTGTGATGGTGACCTTGTCCACACCTTCATGCCTATCTTCCGGAGTTGCCTTAAAAGACCTGGAGGCGGGATCGAACAGTAGCCACTCTGGGAGAGGAAAGTCGAGGTAGTCACGAGCAGAGAATGTGAGGGGGTGATGGGAAGGATTGTAAAAGACGTCTTCACCGAAGGAGAATTCGGTCACCAATCCTGTGCCTATCTCGATCGGATCTAGCGCGGTAGTAACAGACGGTCGCGGGAGATTTAGGCGAAAACGGATACTGATGCCTCCGTACTCTACAAGCTCGTCCGAGTGAACGTATACGAACACGCTGCCGCCCGTGGACAGTAGGCTGGCTGCATGGGGGTCGATCGGATCCTCATCCAACTCACCATCCACGTCGAGGGTGTACATGACCTGCTCGCTGCTGTAGAAGGATCCGGTGGCACCTTCACCACCGCAAAGTCTCACCACACGCACTCCGTTGCCCAGTCGGTCGGAGTAGAGCTCGACATAATCGTAGCGGCACTGAGGTTGCGCTTCCATCTCGAAAAAATCAAAGGACAACAAAATTTCTGCGCCGGGGGCAACGTTCGATGGAGGGACCTCTATCCACCACATGGCGTCTTGGTTGTTGGAGTAATTTCTATAGGTCAGCAATTCGATTCCCAGTTCATCAACGCCGGTACGGATATGGTCGTAGCCACAGCACCGCACAACTCCTTTTCCAGGCTGCGTCACATTGGTGGAACCCCATGTCGGCCGGTCCCCGAATTTGTTCGAGTACGTTTGACAGAGCCATGGATTAGATCCAGTGCTACCCCTCGTTCCAACTGAGAGCCACTCATTGTGACCTCCATTTGCAACAGGCACCCACTGTTCGCCAGGCAGGAGGGAACCGGTGCGTGGCAAAGGCGAGGGAAGGTTTGGGTCGAAGTCACAGAATGCAGATGACGGGCACACTACTGAGTCTCGGTCGGTGCAATATTGGTTTGCGTCGTCCCAGGAAAATGTATCACCGAGGTCAACCTCACTCAGTTGGAGCGGTAACGCGTGTAAGTCGCTTGTACCGTACTCCACAATAAATGCTGCTACCTCAGAGCTTGGCTTCGCCTCCCATTTCCCGGAAGCCACATCGTCGCCAAGCAACAGAGAGGCAAATTGTCCAAGTTGCCCCTGCCTAGCTGTGTGGAGATCACCCCAGTTGTGGTAGCGGCCATCTATTGGTAGCGAAGCGTGTGTGAACACCCCGTCATTTGTTGCCTCCGGCCCTGTTGCCCACTCCCATACGGAATCGATATCATCACGAAAGCGACCTCCAATCCACGCATGGAAGGGTGCAGTTATCAAGGAGCCGAAGCGATCTTTGCTGAACATGGAAGCTACAAATTCGGCTTCTTCCGCTGATGTAAGAGTCACCAAGTAGCCTGGAAGCGCGGTACCCAATGGATTGCGATTCTCGTCCATGTCAATATAGCTAAGGCGCTCTGCTTGCTCCTTGGCATAGTTCCAGGTCGACCTCGCAATAAAGAGCTCGTAGTAGTGCCCGGTGGCATTGTTGTACAGTACCCGGCGGTCACAGCCACCACAGGATTCCTGGCAGGACCATTGCACCTCGTAAGGATCGTAGTCACATGGGGATCGGGGCGGTGACCCCGTAGCCACCGCCTGTGCCGCACAGCTGAAGCTAGCGGCCGCATAATCCCCGCATGTGGCGGGATCTTTTGTGTATGCCAGATGTGGTGTTCGGTACGACAGTCCTTCATCGGCGACTAGCGGGAAAGCCGAGGAAGAGTAGATGAAGATAGTCCATGTCGTGACCTCGGGCCAGTTGTATGCGTTGCCCGTCATGCCAAATCCAACGCAGCTCGGAGTTTGGGCGCAAGTCTCTTTAGCCTGTTCCTCGCAAGATACAACGCTGGCGTCGTTGCAAAACTGCTGCTCCAGTACACCGGCTGGCTGACCAGCGCCGATCTCCTCGCGCCATCCAAAGTGACTGCAATCGTGTCCGGCGTAGCCTGGGGGGCAGTTGCAGTAATGCTCGCCCACGCGGTCCTCGCAAGTACCTCCATTACTGCAAGTCACGGTCTCACAGTCATCAGTATTTGTGCTGCAATTCTTGTCTGAAAAGCCCTTCAAACAGTTACAGTTGTAGTCGTTGATAAGATCCTCGCAAAGAGCGGCATTGGCACACGGAGAGGGATCGCACTCGTTAATTTCGATTTCACAGTCGTGTCCTGCGTAACCAGGGACACAGTCGCACCTATATTCGTTGATCAAGTCGTTGCACAGGGCTCCGTTTTCGCACGGGTCTGGATCACACTCGTTCACATCCACCTCGCAGTTGCTGCCCACAAAGCCAGGCTCACACTCGCAGCGGTACTCGCCCTGCAAGTTAAGGCACGTGGCTCCGTTTAGGCAAGGACTACCGGCACACTCGTCTATGTCAATCTCGCAGTTCATCCCGTCGAACCCGTCCGCACAGTCACACTCGTAGTAGCCCAGTAGGTCCAAGCATGTTGCGCCGTTTTCGCATGGCGATGAAGCACACTCATCGATATCTGTTTCGCAGTTGTCGCCACTGTAGCCAATAGTGCAGTTGCACCTATACCTGCCGATTAGATCAGAGCAGGGTGCTCCATTCTGGCACGGGGCTGGTGCGCACTCATCGATGTCCATCTCACAATTGGTGCCATTGAAGCCCAATGGACAGTCGCAGAGGTATCCGTTGACCAGATCGTTGCATGGAGCACCGTTCTGACACGGCCCTGATCCGCAGTCGTTATCATTCACTTCACAGTCATCGCCGGAAAATCCAGGTAGGCAAAGGCATTTGTACTCGTTTTTGAGGTCAAGGCACTCTGCTCCATTTTGACACGGAGACAACGGATCCGTGGGCTCACCAATGTTGCACTCGTCGATGTCGATTTCGCAGTCTTTGCCAGTGTAGCCCGGGGCGTCGGTGCAATCACATAAGTAGGTCGCTACTTTATCAAAGCAGTCAGCACCGTTCATGCAAGGGGCTGACGCGCACTCATTGATATCCTCATCACACACTAAGCCCATATAACCTGGTTGGCAGTCGCACTCGAAGCCTGTGTTTCGAGTAATGCACACCCCTTCATTCATGCACGGGTTGTTAGTGCATGGATCTAGCCACAGTTCGCAGTTGTCTCCATAATATCCTGCAATGCAGCTACAGGTGTAGGTTCCGTCTTCGTTCGCACCACACTGACCGCCATTCTGGCAAGGTAAGTTCTGGCATGGATTGACAGGTTTTTCCCAGATCATCTTGACG
>JACKZZ010016308.1_pt1 | contig 15928 bp, 18 predicted proteins | sample 8027871 | NCBI WGS metagenome assembly JACKZZ01 (sample SAMN15724774, study PRJNA655200) | protist metagenome | isolation source: fluorescence activated cell sorting (FACS) single amplified genomes of... | place: USA: West Boothbay Harbor, Gulf of Maine | collected 2000-07-19
CAAGCGAACTGAAAAACCGGGGGTGAGCCTGAAAAGAGCAGGGGCCTCCGCAGAACGCAAGAATCAGGGGTTGATCCGTCACTTGTTGCGCACAAGTTTCATCGTTACAATGTGCATATCTTTTTTATCGACTGAATTGTCGACTCAGTCTAGGCTTCAAAGTTCGAAAAGAGAAGAGTGTGAAAAGAGTTAAAGACAAACTTTACGAGTGTGAAAAGAGTCTATACTCGGCAATACCAATATCAGGTAGTCCTGTCCGGTCCCAATATCAGCGAACCGAAATAAGTAGTGTAGTTTCGGAACTTCTAATATGAAATCACAAAGATTTTCTAAACGGTGAGTGTGCTATACGAATCCTATGCGAAAGCTTTGAAAATCCCTACTATACGATTCCGAATCGGAACTGGACAATAAATACTAAAGTGGTCCCAAAGTGAATTACAGATAAGTGAATGGTCAGACGTGACTTAGTCGTTAGAATTTACAGATTTTAATGTCTAAAAGGCGGTTTTACGGCTTTGGGGGAGAAGAAATTACAAATACAAAACATATCACCTTCGGGGGTACATTTTCAAGAGTGGACTCTTCCAAGAGACGGAGAGAGAGACTGACACTATACGAACCTCTTCTCCGATTCCCTCAGCCTTCCCAGCATTTGTTTTGATATCACTCGATGAAATATGCAATCTCAATGCATGAATCTCGCTTTACACACCTGAATCTCACATTCTGAAAATCTCTCGGCTTTGTCATAATTCCCATACTTACTTTGATCAACGAATGATCTACTGCTAGGCCAAGAAAACATGAAGCTGCCGCACGACATTTCCGACTCCGATCTCGAGGTTCTCATCAAGTCTCGGCGTTTGACCATTGACCATTGACCGACAAACAGCGAACCGAAAAACCGGGGTTAAACCTGAAAAGAGCAGGCGCCGCCGCGGAACGCAGGAATCAATTAAAAGGAAAGGAAGACATTGAACTATCAACAATCCCAGCACGTCCATAACTCCCTCTTCTCTCACTCCTGTACACAGAACTCACTCACACAACGTCATCGTATTCAGCTTGTTGACGACTGCACCTCTGCTGGGCTGGGAACACCGCGAATCTGGTTCGCAAGGGGTACCCAGCGGTTGAAGCAACATAAAGTCACCCGCCGTGCACCCACTTCCATACCAACAACTACACTCCCGCCATTCAATCGGGCGGCTCAGGGGCCCATCGGATCACCACCGAGCCTCTCATTCCAGCTCGACGAGAATTGTCCCACCAACGTCGGTCCGAGTCCAACGGGAGGGCTCGGGGGAACCGCAGCCCGCCCCAGGGCCTGAGGGTCATGAGGGGGGTCAGACTCGTCCAGCCCATCCGGGTCCTGAGGGACGGTGGCGGCCTCAGCGGCGTTTTGAGCCCGACCGGATCGATTTTTCCACAGCCTGTGCCCACCGTAGGTGAGGCCCAGTCTCGCCGCTCGGTCTTCCATTTTCTCTCTGTTACCCACGGCGCTGCCCCTGTTGTAGTGCTGCATGAGGACCTTTCTAAACGAGCGCGTCGAGATTTGCGATTCTGGCCTGACAACGGTGTCCATGACCCTTTCCACGAAAAGCTCACAGTCGCATCCTTTCAACTCCAGGCGTATCCGTTCAACTGCATCCAGCGCAGATGGGGGGATGCCAACGCGGTCCAGCGCTTGCCCTCTCAGTGTCCGGATTCGCCGTAGGATAATTGCGTTTGTCTCGTCTGGAGACCATCTCTTACCTCTGCATGGCTGCTTGAGATCCATGTCCAGAACCCGGATCAGCTCATTCCTCATCATTGACAGGGAAGCCGTCTCCGGAGGCCTCCAGACCTCCACACCTTCCACGCTTGCAACGACGTCGGCCATCCTCTGTATGCCCATGTGTCCTCCAATAGCCTCCAGGCACGGCGTCGACGGACAATCCTTGGGCATGACCACGATTGTACCTTTGGGGGAGACAGCCCCAGGACCATGCCCGCCTGTCAACGGGAGAGCGAGGTCGAAGTCATGCCAGGCTCGGTGCTTAGTCACGTGCCCTGTTCTCGCGTGGCACGCCGGAATGCCTTGACTCGCTCGAGCCTTCCCGGAGTGGACGGTCTGAATCCCAAGGTGTTCCCAGATCGTCTTGGCACCGCTCAACCGTACGTCTCTGCCCATCTTCCGCGTGAAAAACTCCGTGACGGCCACCCTCAAGTGTCTAATCGGGATCTCATTAGCACCCATACTATCCGCTTGAATGCGGTCCAAGATACCTGAGAGGCTCCGATCTGTACTGGAGCTGGCAATCCGTTCCACAGTCTCCACCGCGCAATCGGGTACGGTGATTCGTTCCGGATTCTGCATTTTCAGAGTGCGCGCTTGTTTCAGCAGGTCGCTAAAGGTACGGCGAAACCAATGGCGGGCCGGTAAGGGACCGTGCACCTTTGCGGCCACCGGTTGACCGAGTAGCACGTTCTGGACTTCCTCAATCCTAAGTGCTGCCACCCGCCACGGTCCAGTTCCCTCGTGCTCATCCGCGAGACGAAGGATGTTCGCTATCTGGGCCCGACTCAGCGAGTCTGCCCCCGCCGGCGAATACTGCTCACTCACCGCCACACGTCCATGTTTGTCGAGGCAAAGCATTGGGACCACGCCCGGCCCCAAGGCAGTGCCCCCGCGTCCGAATCGGAGTTAGTATCGGGCCTCGATTTTTCGTCTTCATTATCTTCTGGTGCCGCGCTGGGTTGTAGCACGGTGGGAACGGGGTCCAAACCTCTCTCCAGACTGCGGCCAGAAACATCCTGAGCAGCGGACGAGACGGCTTCCGTTGAGGGAACAGGCACTACCCTACTAGATCCGAAACCTCCTCGGAGTCCTCGACTGAGGATCGCCAATGGTCCAGATTTCTTCGCTGAGGATGAGAACGCTTTGTCGCAACGAGAGTCGACAGTACTACTGTTCGCACCATCAGTATCGCTATCCTTGCCCGCCCGTACCCAGGCGGGCACCGGAGCTGGGCTGTTCTGACCCAGGCGCACACTACACCTTCATGAAGTCTTCCTGGTGCGGCCACATACGATTCGCATGTGAATCCGAGAGAGGTTTGTTTTGGTGACTGCACGGAGAGGCGGAACAACGGTTTCTGCGTGAGAGACGGGGTTTACCTGAGAACCCATTTCCCACCTATCCACTTTCGAACAGTACCAGCCGTGCCAGTCGTTCCGGGGGAGGAGCCTTAACAGCTGTCTTCTGACTCACGTCTGCCTTCCCGTTTTCGGAGCTCCACAATGCGCTTTGAGGTTGAGGTAATTTTAGCTTACGATTCACTGCAGCTCGCCTTCAACAGTAGACTCCTACGCTCTGGTAATACCGTATCTGGCTTGCGAGGAGGGTATCAACTTCGAAAACTCTTCAATTTTCAATCAACCTTTTTCATTTCTGCGGACTTCGCTCCCAATGTCTCCTGAGTATCTGGCAGTGTTGTACCCATAACAGTGGCTATCTTTCTCTGGATTCCCGCATCGTGCTGCGCATAATTGTCTTGGAACACTGTCCATGCGACTCCCAGTCCGAAACTATCTGGGTGAAGCAGCCAAAGGAAAACCAACCATCGTCCCTCGGGATAGACTGGAATCCAATCCACAAACGCCCACAGCAAGTAGTTTTCAAACGCTTGAAAGACCGCAAAAAAACACCAATAGAAGAGCCATATCGACACTTCGGCGACATCCCAATCGTGCAGGACGAGACCTGTCTTCCATAGAGGATAAACGTGCGTCGTTAGAAAACTCAATATAGTGATTCCAGGAATGAAAGAGAAAAACGACATGTTGCATGCACCTCTGCCTCGAACGAAAGAGAAGAAATCCAAACCAAGATGCTTAGTCACTACGCGAAGACGGTACTGCCTGTATATCAACCCTCCGCGATAAACAAACTGCCGTCCGCTGCGTAAAGACCTCGATGAAACAAGAAGTGGATGTAAAGTGGAGAGATGCCGCCATCACTCCCGTCGATGCATTGAGCTTCGATACAAGTCTCGGAAATGGAGTCATTCGCGGTACGTCAATTAAGTTGATTCCCTTTAATGGAAATTTGCGTTCCCAGCAGTGGTTACGACGTTATCGTTACTCCGCCATCGTTATTCCGTCTCTTCCTGTTCGCCCTCGGATGTGTCTTCGTACCATCAAATCTATGTACGAGTCACGAACGCCCAAAATCAACACCTCACTGAACTGAACGCATTAGAGAAACGCAAAAGCATCTGTCCTACATTTTGCAAAATGAGTAGTTTCACATTTCATTTCGGAGATAGCACCACCTGTCAAAGCATAGAGAGGTAAGCATCAAAATTCTCCATAAGACTACATGGTCATAATTTCAATCGTGTTTCAAATTGCATGCTAGAATTCTGCATGCATTCAGAGATTGAACAAAGAAAACTATCTTGGCTTCAAGTTCTTGCATCTCTGTGGAGCCTCCACTCGACAGTAAATGTCTTTCTGGTATTCCCTTCGATGCGACAACTGAATATTACGAACCGCACGCTTTCTGATATTGCGCAATCTTCTTGGAAGCATTTTCCAGCATATCACTGATCGAGGGATCTTCCATGTACTTCTTTATCTTCGAGGCATCTTTTTTGACGTCCATGTAGGCATCCCATATTCTAGGATCCTTGATATATTCTTTGATGTCGTGATCCTCAAGCAGTGTGTTTGACGTGGGTTTGTTTCTCAGATTGGCAGGTCGCAGGGCCAGAAGCTTTCGCACTCCCATTTGCGTAGCTGTGTTCTCCACGAAAACGCCATACCTATTTTTTTAAAAGAAAATTCTCGAAACGAAGTGACTGCGAAAATCTAACGATTGTTCCCCACAAGAATGTCACTGTGTAAACATCAAAAAGAAACAAAACTAAAAACATGAGACCTCTCCGTCTTTTCGTCGTAACTGCGAATGATTCCCAACGCTCCGTTATACTGCGGGGTTTTTCCCAATCCGTGTACCTCGACCGTGAGACCCAAGGGAAAGACTTTCGGCACAGCCTCCTGATCAAGTTCTGGATACAACGGGCCCCTTCCTCCATACTCTCCTGCTACGTGACGGCTGAACGTCTGTTTCTTCCCCACATCTTGCATGAGCATACCAGCGAAGTGATCTAGAAGGCAATTAGTAATTCCAGTCCTGTCTTGCGAGCCGTAAATTGAACTTGTCTTGTGTTTCCACATGTATTTTAACGATAAGCACACAAAGTATACCGAGCCCGGCCCTCCCTGTGATCTCCCGATCTTGTAACTCGACTTTGATGATCTTCCGCACATCGGGCGTCTCTTCTAGCATGGCCAGATACTTCTGTTGAATCCGACTCCGCGCATTGATTAATCGCAAAGCGCGTGCACTGTTGCTGTTATCATCCGTCGGATGATCCGTCGCGCTCGCGCTTGCTTCACCGTCAGATCGCTGCGCTTGTGCGGCTTGCTCCTCGCGGGTCAAATCCGGAAGCAACTGGTTACAAATCACGATTCCCGAACGCACATGCTGCTCTCCGAGCTCTTTCATCAGTCTTCTGGTTTCCATCACCGATAGATACTCCGCGATGCAGACCGTGACGAACTGGGTACGACTGTGATCCTGCAGCATTCTACCGACCTTGTCCATACTCACTTTGTACTCGATAAGACGCATCTCCATCGCGTGCTTCGTGTTCACGGCTGTACTTGAGCCCTGCAGAACGTCCCAATAGGTCCACAGCGTCGCGTTCCACGATTGGAGCTTTTCCATGCCTTGGGAGAGGATCTGAGTCGAACAAACAACACAGCAGTGAGGACTGACAATTACGAGCTGCGATAGGGAGACTCAATGGAGAGTCAACAAACTGACGGATGGTCAACAAACCGAATGTTTAGAGGGAACTATAGAATAGCGAAGGATGGTTTCACAGTGCCGGAATGAGACGAAGACTTCTACCTTCGGCAGCTGGAGAAGCTTGAGAGTGTGGCCGGTTGGAGCAGTATCGAAAACGACGACGTCGTACTTATCTTCCTCGATGTAATTTATGACATTGGATATCGCCGTTGCTTCGTCTATACCGGGGATTTGCCGCAACCAGTCCTGAAACTCTGTCATGCTTTGCGCTGCATCAGGAACTCCGCCCTCCGACATTAGTCGCGTCCACTCCGTAATCTGATGTTTCGAAGTGTGGGATGAGGAAGAAGGCCTCCTAAAGGATGAGGACACCATTTATCAAATAGTCTATAGACTATAGTAGTACCATACCTCCGCTTCCAGGGACGCAGTCGGATCCACTTCGAGAACCTCGAGCGGTAGTCCTTCTATGGGAGTTGGCTCCCCCGGTGTGAAATCCTTTTTGAATGCATCGCCAAGAGAGTGGGCAGGATCTGTCGAAATGAGCAGCGTACGATTAAATTCCCGCCTTTGTGCGAAACATGTAGCGAGCGAAGCGCTGCTTGTAGTCTTCCCGACACCGCCTTTGCCGCCAACAAAGACGAACCGCAAATCTACATCCAAGACTAGCTGCTCCATTTTGCAACCTCTTGTCTTGTGCTATTATGCTACTTTCGCTAAGTTCTAATTCGCCAAGCTTCTGACTAATGAGGAAATGCTGGGTATCAAAGAAATTATGCTTTCTGCCAAGCTACTGGTCCTTTGCCGAGAATCTCTGCAACCGAAACGCGGAAGTCTGCAGCGTCGCGATCTTGCGCTCGTACTCTGTCGAAGTGTATCTTTGGCGTCTCGGTCCCGAAGAGTCAGACCCGGCTGTCTGACGTCTCATTATGGAACTTGCATGTCAGATTGTTTCAGAGATTGCGGGCATATGTGAAGATGGGAGTCGAAAAGTACTTTCGCCTTCAATTTCGTAACTTCATGTACATACGTCTCTAGACATTTCATCCCTGGAGACACAATACGTAAGTTCACGTATACACCGATACTCGAGCCGGACACCATGATAGTAGACAGAAAACGATATTAGACAGTATGATATCAATCAGAAACGTGCCAGCGAGATCGAATTCAAGCATGCAATGTCTCGACTTGGCACTCGCGAGACGGATGCGAATTGAATTAAACGTCAGAATGGAACCGCTAGCCGATTCGTTCCTCTTCTGGACACGGCGTGGGACACGTCTCACGAGGGTCTCACGCTAAGTCAGGCGCCGAGCCATACTTGTAGCTGTATGTTGTCGGCGCGCCGGCGTGATAACTCGTTACGGTGGGAGTTGGGCCGTGCCCACGCGAATAGACTTCCATTGGTCGACTGCGGGGAGGCTCGGCGCTCGCTATTATTCTCGGTGAGTGCGGTGGCGCGACACTGGTAAATCTAGGAGATCGAATGACACCTGACACCGGCGCACTGGGTGGAGGTAGGTAATGCACCGGTGTAGTGCTCGTGTACACCGTGTGTGAACCGGGCACTCCTGCAACTAATCTTGGCGACACAGCTGACTGCGAAGCATAGCCGTGGGTGGGCGGTCCGACCATTTCCATCTCATGCGCTTTATCTGCAGCCGCTTCCCTGAGAGAATTGTGGAGGAGTGTGCGCCGATGCGCAGCTTCAGTGCTTCTCTGTGGATGAACTTAAAGTCTACTTTCTTTGCACTAAAAATGAAAGCGTACCTTCTCGCATCCTCGCGCCGTTTTTCTTTCTTGTCTTGGCGTTTTTGGTGCTGACAATGACAAGCCAGTCCTAGAATGATGAATCCAATCAGCATCAACGCCGCTGCCGAGATCCCTATGCCGAGCGCTCCTCTCGTTACATCGTAACAGCTTCTGTAGACGGTGGAGCAAGCCAAACTGACATAGTCTTCATTGTCCCACGCACTACCGCAACAACGTTGAGCACCTGCGTCGAATGACAGAGTCGTTGGTCAACCCAAAGGAAACATTGGTCAACACCAAGAGAACATTTCATACACACCTATGAATATCGATACCGAGAGCCGTCGCTGCTATCCCACCGCAGATTGCTATAAAGAAAAGTACGAAAGCGGTAATGAAAAGCTGTGTTACCGAATTTTGCGAAAAACAGCAGAACTCTTCTTCCTCCTCCTCTTCATCATCGACGGCGTACTTGTTCCTTTTTCTCCCCATGCCGCCACCGGTTGTAGCGCGAGAGTAAGTTCGATTAGGAAGACTTATGTGACAAATTCATCGTAAGGAATAGAAATATTGAAACCAACTTCGATAGAGTTGCAACTACGCTCGAAATTATGACGAAGACCGGAACGAACGCGGGAAATCAAATGAGAAAGACAGGAAACACATCCTGATGCAGCAGCCCACCCCAAAATCCTCATCGATGATCTTTGAGCTCGAGTCGTATCAATGTGGCACGGACGATTCATTTTCCAAAAATGTGAAACGAATTGTCACATCATACATTAAGTCAGACCGCGGACACAAAAATACGAAAGATGAAACAAAATTCCACATCAATGATCGATTGTATGCGAGTCAGCTACCTGACGAAAATCATTTTTCATTTATTTTCCTTTTCAACTTTCACTATCGCGAATTCTCGGTTCCCTGGTGCCTGAGATCCTCGAAAACGGCTTCGTAGTTTTCTATCAGCTTCTTAAACTGTTCTTGGCGATCATCCAACTCAAACGCGTCAGCCCTAAGAAGATTTGTCGAGGAATGAATGGATATGCAAATGCGAAATAGAAAGCTCATAATGATTTACGCTGTTGTCCTGGCAACCTCGAGGAGCGAGAGAGCCGAGCGGGCTAGATCGCGATTCTTCTTGAGCAGATCAGTCTGCCACTGCAGTTTCTTGGCGATGTCCGCATGCACCTGCGTTTGGTTGGTTTTCCACAGGTCTCCTATTGATCTACCTAAGAAGGTCTCTGCTTTCCGACGGAGCTCTTCGTCCGCCCGGGCATCCATTACCGTTTCCTCTTCCTTGAACGCGTACGTCGGCTTCGGCGAGTCTGAGAGAACATTTAAAGCTTGGGGCCTTCTTCTGCGCAAACGCGAAACAAAATTCTGGCACGCATCTGTTCTAACGATTTGTCCGCGACCGAGCAAAATTCGAAACGACAGCGAATTTCAGATGCTGCGAAAAAATTCTCAAGTCGCATAAACATGTGGTATTTTGTGAAAATGACGTTTGATTGTTCTGGTGTATAGAATACTGCTCTCCACCAGACCAATCAGCATGTTTTCACCCTTGCTTTCTTTCATCTTTCGTTTCCTGGCCTCGTTTATGAGATCTTGCATCCGCTGACTGTGGGCTTTTTTCATGTCAAACATGACTTCCTTTTGTTCCTGGATGGTCTGGTTCGTGAAGTTGATGGAATCCTGAAGCCGTACAATCTCCATCGCGATCTCCGGATCGTCAACTGTTGGAACGTTCAGGTTCTTCATTACGTTTCCTCCGTTCATGCTATTGCCGTTTACATCCGGCACGAGTGGGGGAGAGACCCACTGGAACATTCTTGTTTTTTTGCTTCCGAGAAGTTCTTGACCTTGACCTTGACCGACACACAGCGAACCGAAAAATCGGGGTTAAACCTCTGCCGTTGGTTCGAGTACTTTCTTGCTTTCTAAAGTTTCGACAACAACTTATTCTTTTCTGATTCTCCAATATTTAGTACATCTAGTTTGCCAACTCCGTTTATACAGTTGAGGTCTTGGGAATCGAATTGCCGCGACCAATCCGGCTTTTTCTACTAAGTTTTGTCATTCGGGAAGACAATGAATCGATACACCGATCTCGTATCCATATTCATCTCACAGCTCAGTGATTCCATTTGGTGCGTACCTCGACCAGCACGTTGTCCCTCCAATAATTCCCTGCTCGCGTTCCCTCCTCTTTTGTCTGATGGGTTGAACTCTTTTGTCTGATGGATTTGCACAACAATAGAGACTTGGCTCCAAACTCTTCCCACCCCCTGGTATGAGTTGGCAAGGTGAAATGTCGTCAGCTCAAATTACGTTATTAAAGTTCGTTATACACAATGATCGCTCTGATCCTCAGAAAAACGTATAGATATTATTCTGGATACATACTGCGGACTGTTAGAACTTTGAACTCTTCAGAAAACTCGCATTACAGAGCTACTATGTTCTCATATCGGCGGACAACTCTTCGCATGAACTGAGTCTCTCGCTCCCCCTGTTCCATCAGACGGTTGACATAAGTTGCATAGGATTCGTCTCTCGCGTAGAGATCCAGTATATCGTCTTTTCTTCGCACCAGATCCGGTATCTCGACGTTCATCTCGACGTTCAGTTCCCTCGGCTCCCCCGGAGGCTCCCGCGGATCCCAATTCCCATCCCAATTCCTGACTCGTTCCGCGAAGCGCAGCGGTATAGCTTTGTCCTGCCATACTTTCCGCCCACCGAACCAGGGGCCGGAAGGGTCGGGCAACGCCTTTCCATGTTTTACGGTCTCGTGGTGCGCCAGCCAGCAGCCGTCCCCTTGTCGCCACAAGTAGAGCGCGCACGTGGTACAGTCACAACACAGCTCGCGGCAGGAGGCTTCGGCCTCGTGCCCGTCCGGCGCCTGTTTCAGCCCGTACCACTTCTCGGTTTCCGGTTCGAATTCGCACTCGTAGTGGCTTCTGGGCGAGAGGGAGTTCTTGTAGCACTGGTACAGGCTTTTCATCTGCGCCTTGGACCAGAACATCATTCTCTCGTTGCCCTTGCTCAGCTGCGTTTCCGCCTGCCTCGCGATCTCGAAGGGCGCCAGGTGGCAGTTGCCCACCTCGCTCTGCAGCTTCCGGTGGGGAGGGTAGGACAGCATCCGCCAGCCCCGAATGCGATCGTACCGTTCCGGGTACCGCGGCTCCAGGAAGAATCTCCGGTGCGCGAGCCGCAGATCTTCCGCCCTGTCGAACGGGTGCGCGACCAGCGTGCACTCGGTAACGGGCGGCGGCAAGATGTCGTACCGGTGGTTGCCCGTCAGCCACGTCCCGTTCAGGACGTAGCTCGAGGTTTGGTGGAAGTTCAGGATGTATTCCGAGTAGGTGTGACCGTAGGCCGCTACCGTGAGATTGCCGTGGTCGCGGAGACAGCGCGCGAACAAAACGTCCTCCATCCCCACTCCATCGGACGTCTTGATATTTTCGCTCAGACACGCCTCGCTCCAGTCGCCCACACTTGGGAGCAGCTTTTTGGAGACCAGGTAGCCGCTGCCGCCGTGTCCGAAGAACAGAGACGTGTGCTGGTCGGGAGCGACCACATGCACCACTCCAAGGTAGCTGTCGGTGTCGGGGGAAAAGCACTTCAAACGCTGCACCACGGCAGGCACGTTCACGTACGTGTCGGGATCGGCCTTCAGGTTCCAGTCGCACGAGACTTGCTCGTCGAACGGCGGCCACCAGAAGTGCTCGTTCTCGGTGTCTATCGCGGTGTGGGGGAGGAAGTTCCAATCATCCAGTGTTCCGACGCCAGATCCAGAGCCTGACTGGCGAGCCGCATGGGTTTCTTCAGTGTTGTCGGGGATGCTGACCACGAAACCCGGAAAACGATTGCGGTCGGGACGAAAAATGGGTTTCCGGGACGACACCCGGAAATCGTTTCGCGGGTGCGCCTCCGCCGCTTCTGTGGGCGCGCGGGAAGGAACACCTCTTTCAATGGGGGAAGCATCGCCGTTGTGAATGACGTCTGCTTCCTTCTTCTTTTGACCTCTCTTCGTCGCCGTGCGCCTTTTACCCGTCGCACCGCCGTAACGCTCCTGCGAATAGCTCTCGCTACCACCAGAGATGGACTGCAAATCCACGTCGATTCCACCTCCAGCGGGATTAATATCAGAACTCTGTTGCGCGCTCCAAAATGCCCGATTCCCCGTTTGGTTGTACATGATGGAATCCCAGCGTGGTGCGTTTTGTTCGTTTAGTCGCGCGCGCAGATGCTTCTCCCCGGTCCCCAAATAGCGCCACATCTTGAAGGTTCTCACCGGCAAATGTTTGTATTTGACATTCTCGTCAAACGGGATACTAATCGTGAGATGGCGATGCCGCTCACTAAGAACGTTCCCGATGAAAAAGACGCGCACATCTCCGCGCTTATGCGCCTCATCGATCCAGGTGTCCATCTGTGCTTCGCTAACGCTTTTATCCTTGCGCGACCCCAACGAGATCGGCAGAAAGACGCACATGAAGAAATGAGACTTCTCGTCGGTAGTGCGTCTCTCTGTGTCTTGCAGATAGGCCGAGACAGATACTGAAAATAGAAACATCGCCGAAGCTAGGTTTTTCAATAAAAACATCGTCGACGAATACGCCTTATGTTTCTGCTTCCAAAATGTCGGCTCAGCTGTGAGCCGGTCAGTATTCTTCGAGATGTTAGGATGATAGTATGTTTGTCATTTTTTTTTGAGTGCTTTCACATCGCCGGAGATGTTCTCAAGAATTTATCGAATCCGAGTCGCTTCTCAACTGCATTCCAGTCTCATCATCTCACGGGCATTCATTTTAGTCTCCTCCTAGCTGAGTGCACTCTCACACGCACTCGTCGGAAAACAAGCACTATAGTCGGAAGATCTGCAACCCATGTTCAGGATTAGAATCTTTAGATCCAGAAGCGAAATGCTACATTAATATTCGTTAAAGGAGTTCATGCGCTACGATACGGCCGATCGTGTTCTTCAACTTCTATTATACGCTTCCCACAGCATGCAGAAGAAAACACGGGAAAAGAGTCAGAGTAGATCGAGGTGACCACTCTCAAGAACTGGTTAAAATGACTACTCAAATTAAAAAACCACTGGTGTTGAATGTATTGCTACAGTTTCGATATACCTTGTGCAAATGCTTCAAATCAAATCTCTCATTAAATGAGACTCAACCACTAACCTGAAGGCATGGTGACAATTTGACATTGTTCTCCATTATACTGGCTTATACCATGTGCTACGTTTCCGAATTGCTTATACCAAATGACGCACTAGGACAGCTCTTTGATAGGCGCCGACTTTTGCCAGAGATCCTTGAAGAAGTTGAAGAAGTTGTTCGAGACAGCCAGCTTGTAGGGCGTCGGATTCAAAGGTCTCAGAATATCTTGTCTGAATTTGTCCAGCCGCGATGCTCCATATTCGCGCGCGCTCTGCAGCTCGCAGACGTCTGTCATTGGAACCGGTTTGCAACCATCCCATAATTTCACATGCAGTTCTTCCACTCTATGCGGTGTAACGTAACAGCGCTTGGTTTCGTCGAATAGGTGGCGACAGAAGAACCTCTCTCCCGGCTGCGGCACTGGTTCCGAGACCTGCTGCATCAAGTCGATTAACGGCTCGTCATTCGCGTTGTACAACCGATACACAGTTTTCCTCGAAGGGACCGACACTTTCGTTATCTCTTGCGATAGCTTCATACGCGGCTCTCCCTTTAGCTCCACCAGCTTGTAGACCATTCCCAATGCAGGCTGTGCCTGGCACGTGACCAAGTTCGTTCCGATACCTGTGTGAGACAGAGAAACGAAATTGCTGATTGAACTCTCAAGTAGGAGAAGTAGAGGGGAATCCTAACGAGAATGAAAAGGACGACAACATATCATCTCAACCGTGGCCGAACAGCGAAATATTATACCGTAAATATCAATTCCGTGGCCCTGTTCGGTCAGGGATTTCAAGGTGGTCTCGTTGATGTCGTTCGACGCGCAGACTTTCATGTTCCTGATGAATTCCTTTGCTTCCGGGCTCGGCACCAAGTCGTCCCTATCCGCTAGCTTGGCGAAGAGTTTCTTCGCTTCCAGACTCAGGTAGGCGAGATCTCCACTATCCAAGCGCACACCAACCGGCTGGTACCCTCGGTCGAGCAGAGCCAGACATACACACAGGAAATTGGGTACACCGGAAAGAAGAGTGTCGTACGTGTCTACCAGGGAAAGCATCGAGTTCGGAAAGGCCTGGGCGTAGGAAATGAACGCGGCCAATTCGCCTTCGTGCGTACTGTAGTACCCAAGTTTCTCTCGATAGTTGCAAATGTCGTTCACGAAGTTGGGGCCCAGAGGGCCGGTCTCGTCGCAGATTACTTCACTCAACGAATTGAAAGACGTCACATACGCGTGCGCATGAGTGCCTAATTAAGAGGGAATTCCAACGATGGTGATACTAGAATTCTTCTGCCAGTTCTATCAGCCGACCAAAAATCGCTCTAGTGTTGAGACTGAAGAATGTGACAACCAAAGAAGAGACCATACCTTTGATGGGAATTCCGAACGCGTGGCCGGCTTTAACATTCGAGGTGTAATCGAAACCCCCCAGATACGAGTACCTGGAAGCCGACAGCGCTCCGTCTGGACCCTGCGCTCTGCGAGTCCCCATTTCGATCAAGACCGGTCGTATCCCAGTTTTCGAGCTGGTTGCAGCCTGTCGGTATCGTGCGGCGTTCGTTGTTATCAGGGACGGAAAGTTCAGAAGGTTCAGGATGGTGGTCTCTAAAAGTTGACAGACGATCAACGGCCCCTCCAATCGCAGCAGCGGCTGCGATGGGAAGACGATTTCCCCTTCGCGCATACCTAGAAATTTCAGAAACAGTGCTCATCATTGCCGTCTGTAACTGACCATACAAGATAATATGGAAAGGTTGCACCTCTAGATCAATGTCATGAGGATGCCCAAACGTAGAAAAAGCAACACTGCGAAAAAAGGTACGAAAAAGGAATATACCATAGACCACTAGTTCGCTCGCATCCAAGCGGCTGAGGTAGTTGAAGAAACGAGGATCCACATGAGGCATCTGCGCTTGGAGATACCGAATCTGATTCGGAGAATATCCGAATGTGTTGAGAAATCGAACCACTTCATTTATGCCGCCTACGATGCAGTACTCGCCTTTGAAAGGACACTTCCGAAAGTACGCATCGAAAACGGAGTTCTCCTCGTGCTTTCCGTTTTTCCAGTAGGCGTAGGCCATCGTTATTTGGTAGAAATCCGTCAGAAGCCCGTCCACACAGGGGTTATGGACAGTGCCGAATTCTTTATGCACGCGCGTCTCGGCTCCTCCCTTGATTCGGCGGGACGAGGACGAAACCTCGCCATCGCTTGGCGATCCCGGAGAAAGCATGTCAGGCATTTATGATATGAAAAGAGTCTTTTCACTGGAAAACTTCGAGCTATTTTTTCTTGAGACTGCACTCACTTTTCGTTTTTCTTGATGTATACAACACAGCTGTCACTATCACAGAGACAAATAAGACCTGAGCTTCGAGTCAAGCCGTTTTTCGAAACTGGTGTTGCGTCTATCCATACCTTTCGACGACTTTCGTGTTCGTGCTCCGACGCTCCGTGCTACTTATCTCTCGCGATTCGAAAAATCAACGAAGCCTGTGGCTTCTCTCCTAACCACCCACCTACGGGCTCATCCAAGCGAACTTCACTTGTCAGTCTTACCCTCTTCACGCACTCTTGCCTGGAACAGAACACAGCCACACACGTACTCGACAGCGTTCCAAGCTCCTGTTTCTGCATCTATGCCACATTTGTTTAGTGGAGATCCGTCTATTTTTCGCATTTCATGCAAATAAACTTCTGGGCACTAATTGAATCAACTTGATAATTTACTACTGTTTATGACTAGACTTTTCATCAGACTCTTCGACATTAGGTGGACATTTCTTCACACTACTGTAAGCATTAAATTCACTGTGAACTGCGGTTCCATTGTGGCATTCATTACGCACAGCATTCAGTGACTGTGCCAAAATCGCATCCGGATCTCAGACCATCACTGTCCTCGATGGCTGATCTATGCTCCGACGGTGGCTTCCGCTGGCGTGTCAACTTCGACGACCGGCTTGCTGCCCTCAACCTCTGATTTTGTTTATTTTGACTCATGAGTCGAAGGCATCGTGTTACTTGGTAACTCGCACTCCTTTTGTGAGACTTTCCAATGGCAAAACGAATTTCCGAAAAGATTATCCATGTCATATACGTTCCGCACCGTCCTCAACTGGGGCATCAAG
>JACKZZ010005101.1_pt1 | contig 15917 bp, 12 predicted proteins | sample 8027871 | NCBI WGS metagenome assembly JACKZZ01 (sample SAMN15724774, study PRJNA655200) | protist metagenome | isolation source: fluorescence activated cell sorting (FACS) single amplified genomes of... | place: USA: West Boothbay Harbor, Gulf of Maine | collected 2000-07-19
GTGGTTTTTTTATGCGGGAACTTTGGCTCATGCATATCTTTCTCAAAGCTAGAAGCACCAAAGCAAAAGAAATGCCTTTTTGTGACGTTGGACACGTCCCATTTGCTCAAGTCATGACGAAACGCATGGCATTCCGCAAGCATCCACTCCATACTCGTCACGTGTGATACGTCCCATGCACCAATATCGTGGTTAAATATCCAGTTGCCACGAAACATGGATCGCATGTTAGTGACTTTGGAAACATTCCATCTTCGAATGTCCTGATTGAAGCGAGATGCCATAAACATCTCGCTCATGGAAATGACATTGGACACATCCCATGAACTGATATCTTCATTAAACTTTTGATTCTTAAACAAACCGTCCATATTTGTAACACGAGACACATCCCACTTCGCAATGTGTCCATATTTCTTCTCTGCTGCAACAGAATCGGTTAACCACTCTTTTACGGCCTCTCTGATATCTCCATCGTGTCTGGTCTTCTCATTGATGCAATGCGGTAGGATAGCGTACCGTATGAAATCATAATTGAAGCCTTTTTTGTATAAACACGCAATGATATTATAAGCCTGGTCTTTCACTATGTTATTCAAGACAGGAACCGCTGCATTCACGACGTTGGCTGCAGGTACCGATAACCGTTTGACAGGAGAAGTCGGAATCACCATGATTTCAGAAATCTCTGCTTTGTTTGTAAGGCTCATTCACAGCCTCTGACATGGTTTGTCTTAGCTTGAGAGGCTCTCAAATAGCCAATCGATGGTCTTTTTCAGGTCCTGGGTGGTTGTGGGCACCGGGCTCCCACTGAAAAACGCTGCAATAGAGTTGCATCAAAGTGCCATCTAGGAACCCTAATTGTGGCTAAACTGCAGCTTAACTGAAGCAGCTGCCCTATATTAACAACTGAGTTCATTAAGAAGGGAGTTGCTTTCATATAATGGACAATATAAAAGACATAGTAGAGTCCGTCGTGCGAGGATGTGCAATTGGTGGACTAGAAGTTCAGGAATTGCTTGCAGCCTTTGTAGCTCGTACTGTAGTCGAAGAAAACGCCGCTTCTTTCTCATTAGACAAGCCTATCACGGAGAGTCGCAAAGATGAGGTCGTCCTTCGTGCCATTGAACGCCTCTTAGAACGTGACAATCCGTCCCTGGAAGTAATGAAGATGCAGGTTGACTACGACACTTCTTTCCTCAAGGAAGATGTCGAGTCTCAACGGTTGCTAAGAATGAGAAATCGTATGGTGGCGACGCACAAGATGGGGATTGTGGAAGTTGTTATGGAGGATGCACACGATTTCGAGGCACTCACTTCGCTATACAGAAAAATTTTCCGCTTCTTGCTAGACTATGCACCCAACAGCAAAGCGCACGACAGACTGGTCGAGCGAGAGGTTGCAGCAGCTCTGGAGAGCGTCTTTCCGCGGGTGGGACTAAAGGCATTTCTTGCTCTAACGGCGGATGAACGCAGTGCACAACTGCTGGAACTAGGTAGAATTACCCTAGGAATTCGCTTGTATAATAAATGTGAAGGTCGTGGCGGAGCAGGAATTGATTCTATGGATAAGGATGCCAACATGCTGAGTCGAGCAATGGTGCGTGACATAGATCGCGAAGTGGAATTCTTCTCAGATGCATGCAACAAGTACCAAATTGCCGTGGTTCGTGCGCATTGTCAAAAGAGAAAGGCGTTGGCTATACAAGAGAAGGCAGAACAAAAGATCTTGTTAGATAAGCAACGCGGTATTGATGCCAAGGACCATGATGGCGGGGCGGCTGCAGAGAAGGAAGTAGCGCCTATCACGACGCCTGATGCTGTCATTGAACGTTGGTCTGCTGAATTGGCAAATAGACGTCAATACTTGGGGTTCTTGCGCACTTTGCAAGACGAAGTTCGTAGCATTCAAGTGAAAATTGAGCAGTTTGTTGACTCCATTGATTTGGAGACTACCAATATTCGCACACTAGTCACTAATAAAAGCTCAGTACCCAAGGAACAAGTGTACCCTCGCTTTGATGCCCTTGGATACATGTGGGTGAGACTGTACGAGGAAGTAACTGTGTTGACAGCGCGAGCAAACACATTCCGTACTTTATGTTTGTATCGATTGTCTTTCAACCCTACCCTCACTGAGCAATACTACGATGAGAATGTTGTCAAAATGTCGCTCGGAGATAAATCCATGGCCGGATTTGCAACAGGAGCACCTTCCGGCATCACCGGTGGAGCGTCATCTATTACCGACACAGAATACGGTGCAAGTGCCCCTATAGCAGAAGGGAAAGATAACAATGAAGCTCCTGTTATTGCAGCCACTGCTGGTAAACAACAGTCACAACTAGAAGCATACGGGGATGGGGATACTGGAGCGGGCGTGGGTGTGGGTGCATTACCAACCGACGCCGATGGACTGGGTGTGACATCCTACGGCAATGGTGCCACGTTACTATCTATTCATAATAGCCCAGATTTTATGCTCTTGCCACTTGAATTACAAGGCTTCTGCCCATGGACGATTGTACATGCCAAGGGCTTACTCATTCCCGGGAAGCCAAATCTTGGAGTTGTCAGGTATGATAACATGTACTTCGTGTGCGACCACGAGCAAGCAGTTCATGCGTTCATGAAGAATCCAGATTATTATCTGAATCAAGTAAGACATAGATCATTGCATCACCCTGAATATATTCACTTATTGCGATTACAACGCTGGTTTCCAAGCACCAGTATCGCCAGATTACTTCAACAAAATGACTTCGATCCTCGCGCTATTGGCGGTCAACCTGCCACCCGTGACGCTTCCACAGGCACTCCCACGCATTTTGTTGAATCATACATTGATGTGAATTACCATTGGAATGAATGGGAGTTACGCCGCCGAGCTTTGAAAGTCGTGGCCCTGAAGAAATGTGTTACTTCTGGCGCACAAACTGATTTATCTCACTTCAGACGAGATAACGAGTCCCAGGTTTATGAGCAACGCGAGAAGGACTCCCAAACCAAACGTGATAATGAGACACAGGTCCCTCGTGTCACTACCTTTGTTGCAGGTTTGCGCGGAGCTTTGCCAAAAGAAGCTACTCAAGTATCCCAATACGTAATTGTTGACGATAAAGCTGATGCGAAGGAAACCATCGAACTGACAGGAGGGAAGGGGCGTGCGGCGAAGGGGGTGGCCGATTCCAAGGACTATAAGCAGAGTGCACGGGTGGTGCACCTCACATTGGACCTCTAACTTCGTACTTCGTACAGTAGCGGACGGAGTTCCCGTAGTTGTAGTACCATCTGCCATAATGTACATTGCATAAACATTTAACACCTCAAGGACATAAAGCATTCATGCATTCATTTCTCTTGTAATAACACAAAACACGGAGGGCAAAACACACATACTATTTTTAATTTCAATCTAATTTGGCTTATATATAATGATAACTGCTCTTCTTCCTTCTATTCAGCACTTCGTATCGCAGACCCGCTAACGCCCCCTGTGGACGCATTAGCTCCTGCACCCGCCCCACTCGACGTGCCCGCAGCATCACTCGCACCGCTTCCAATGACAGTACTGGTGTCAGTGTCAACACCAACATCATTCCCTCCACCTGCACTGGAATCACTGCTTGCACTCCCACTTGCACCTGCACCGATGCCAGTACCTGCACCTGCAGCACCATCAGAAGCATCACCTGTTGCCGTACCAGCATTGGCAGCACTACCAGCGCCAGTAGAATTGAAACTCACCAAACCTGCTCCCCCAGCAGTAGCAGCACCAGCACCAGTCGTGAGCCCCCGCGCGTGCTGCCTCTTGTTATTTTCATTGCACACGCGCTCCAACGAAGCAGTGAAACAATCAATATTATAGTCTAATAATGACCTTTTCGTGAAGTATTCCTCTCGAATTACGCAGACTAGGGCCAGAAAAGGGCTCACGTAGCGTAGATACAGCACCATGCCACTGTTCAGCCGTATGGCCGCAGTGGATTTGGAGTCGTAGGGCACTGCCCGTATCACCGGAGCACCTACTGTCCCGTTGTCATCATTTTTGTTCCCCTCCTTATTTTCTATGACCTTGACGCCATATATGTAAGACACGTCCACTACCACATCCACGAGGTCACTACACAACTCGTAGGTGTGCACATCTACAGGGTTGGAATCCGTGGCGATGTATAGCTTCGTGACCACATCCACCAGATAGGATTTGTCGATATTACACGAACTGATGAGAATATCCAACAGATTGTTCAACGTTGGTAATTGTGGGACTAACTTTTGTACTACTTTTGACAAGGCTTCTAACGCGCTGTGATCATAGATTGATGTCAAGTAATAAGACACCAATACGTCTCCGTTGGTTTCGCCCAGCTCCCCGCTAACGTAGTGTTGGATGCCTTGTTGCCGCTCTGCTTTGGTTTCTTCGGACATGAAATCTCCATCCACCTTGTGCAGGAAGACCTCGAAGTGGATGTTAGGGTTCACGTGGTGGGCGGTGGAGATAGTTTCCACCAGCTTGGGCAGGGCATCCTCATAATCTTCCTCCTGTGCGTCAATCACATACACCAACGTGCTTGTCCTCTTAAAAATCTCGTCAGGCGTCATGGAGCCTTCGCCGTATTGCACATTGTCATACAAGGAGATATCTCCACCAAAATCCCATGTTTGGAAGCGAATGAGATCATTATTCACCAAATTGATGTCTACATTTTGTGTAGTCTCTAAAAATAAAGTCTCATGCGGAGACATTTTGTGAAATACCACACGCTCAATACTGGACTTGCCACTACGGCGTGGTCCCATGAAGATTATCCTTGACTCTCCAGGTGCAATTGCTTGATCATGAGTAACATGTGACCATTCACGGTCACCACTCTGGGCATCGAATGCACTCATATCTCTTAAGTAAAGGCTTTTCTGGGTGCCGGCTATGTATAGGGGTTTGTGTGAACGCTCACGGGGTATGTTTGGAATCCTTATCTAAGATTCAATACACATAGAGCACGTGAAGCCACATGCCAACTTTCAGAAAATCGAGTGTGGGGGCCTGGAGCCAGAGGGAGACGCCTCCGAAGAGAGATTGCAGACAGTTTTATTGCATGTTAATTGCATGAATGGACTTGTGCAGCATAATATATAGTTGTGTCACTCGCGTTTTAAGTCAAGGATGGTCAAACATAAGAAATCCATTCCGGTTGCCAGCTCTACCGAGTCTGCCGAATCTACCTTGGAGCACGTCGACATCAACAACAGCAACAGGCACCCTATCCAAGAATCCAAAGGTCACGAAGAGTCGAGGAAACAACAACCAGAGCATGGAAGTGGGGGAGGAGAAGAGCTGGATTCCGTGGCTGACGAGCTCCCGATCACCGAGTGCGACGACTATGGTACGCAGCGCACCCGCCAACACACACTACATCATAAACAGTGCATCCCGCACACATGCACAGACGCGTGTACACACACAACTTACATCTTATCCTCATGTCTAATCAATCTCCTTTTGCATTCTCTCCCCCTCACACGTGCACCGCACAAAACAAAACACCACTCACTCATACACTCACTTCCACAGACGGCAATGAGCAGCAAAACGCAGCAACTCCAAACACCCTATCCAGCAAGAAGCGACGGGCTAAAAACATCCAAAGGAGAAGCCGAACCGCTAATCCCAAAGATTTAGTCCCCCTGTTTGATGCAGACATCAAGCGCCAAGACTTTCCCCGGGCATGCGCAGATATGACGATTGTAGACATCTGCAGTGTGAGTCGCCAACTAGGATATTTACCTTTGAATATCGTCAAGGTCGGGGCATATAATTACATCAATCAAAACGTGCCAAATCCAATTGTGGCAGTTTTGTATCCGCTATCGCTTAACAAACCAGAGCGACAGGACAGGCCAGCCGACCAAATGAGGGTGAGAAAAAGCTACAACAAACCCACGAAACAAGGATATACGGGGGTAACTGAAGGTGGGACCGAGGATGATGCCAATGACGATGAAGATGAAGGCAGTGGCGTTGCTGGTGCGACGAAAGGCCCCGCCAGCAGTATCAGCAGCAGCAGCAGCAGCAGCAGCAAAGAGAAAGCATATAAGCCGTACTTGCCTTTCCCCACCACATTGTGGATGACCTGCCCTGTTGTTCATGCGCGGGTGTGTCATTTGGAAGAGATGGGCTGGATCCAGCGGCTAGATGACAGGTTGAAGAAGAATATTCACGTGAATTTTGCTGATGCTGCAGATGCTGCAGATGCTGCAGATGCTGCTGATGCTACTGCCGCTACTGCGAGGAGCCGTCCGAAAGGATATATGGACCGCGCGAATTTTGTACCTGGTAGTAGCGATGCTGAAGGTGCTGATACTGCTGATATTGCTGATATTGCTGATATTGCTGATAGTGACGGTGCCAATTCTGCGTCTTATGTCATGCAACAAGCTAAGGCGCATAAGGCATATCAGGAATATCGATGGTCGCTACTTACACCCGAGGATCAGCGATACATAAGGGATAACCAATGGGAGGACAGCTTGCGATATCAAGTCGGTATTGCTGGCATCAAACATTTCGACAGTGTCAAATGCTTGCATTCGCATTATTCACATTTTCTGGCGAGACCACAAGATGGGAACTTGGTTGGAAAGTGGGTTCATGAATTATTAGCAAGAGAGGATGTTCAACAACAACAACAGTACAAGAAAAAGGAAATGGATCTTCACTCTAATGATACCCCTGCTGCTGCTCCTGTGGCACTCGTATCAGGAGCACAACTTACTGCAGCATCACCATCACCACAACCTGAAGAGGAGGAGGATGAAATGAGTGTACACGTGCACAGCGCATCACGATATGGCAGCACACGAGAATATCACTCCAGTTCTCGAATCCCTTCCGAAGCTAGCAATGCAGAGGAGAAGGATAGGGATAGGGGCGGGGGTGATGATACTGCTTCACTAGGAGATCCTAGGAGTGGGGAGAGAGTACATGTCAGTTTAGAGCAAGCAGAAAATACTCCTTTTCATTGCGATGTAAGGAGCTGCAGCATCAATTAGTTCTAGGCACAGAGAGAAGAGTAATAGAGCTACTTGCAAGTTGCAGCACTTATTTGATTTGTAGATACTTATTTGAGTGTTGATATATAATTGGCAGAAATGCATGCGAATCTGATCACAACCAAGAACGTGAAACTTCCGGAGCCTCAAATAGTCCGTTCGCAATATGAATAAAAAGTAATCTGGTTAACTATTTTACAAGCTAACTCACAACAACGGGTGAATTAACGTTATTTACATTGCTATTTACATCGCTTACCTCGCCTACCTGTACCTGCGGCACTTGTACCTGTGCCTGCGCTTCTGCATCAGGATGGAATAAGGTTTCCCGGTTTTCCGAGATCACAAATCCCACGGACGAAAGTTACAAAAGTGACCAAACAAAGTTTTCAGAGTGAAGGAAGGGAAAGGGTTATCCCTGTGCTACCCCACGCATACATGGCTAGACGAAAAAGTTTCCTGGTGCATCTGAACTAGAACAGCGCTATTTGATATGGCTGGCCATCACCCTGGAAGCTACAAATGCACTTTTGAGCATGGTGCTTGGATCAAAGACGCTCCCAGCATCAATGCAAGAAATGCTGGCGAAATTGATGAAGGAGATATTGTGAATGTATCTGACAAAGCAATCATGTCAGCTGACGTGCCACCGGTCAAGTTTGTGCAGCTCTCCACGGGAGGGTGGGTCAGGTGGGAGAAGGATGGCGTGAGGGTGCTGTCAGCTATTGCCGGAGTGTTCAAAGGCGAAAAGAACACTTCAGCTAGTACTGATGCCGTGGGTGTTTCCGTTGCTCCTGCTCCTGTTCCTGCTCCTGCCCCTGCTCCTGCTCCTGCCCCTACTCTTGCCCCTGCTTCTACCCATGTAACCCCCGTTGCACCTGCAATACCTGCAACACCTGCTAGTATCATGGACACCACCTCCTCCGCATACAAGAGGTCGCAGAGACAAAAGAAGCAAGCCAACAAAATAGCGGCGAGCACTGGCACCTCACCAAATGTCTCTTCTTTCGATGCGCATGGTGTGGAGGTAGGTGTAGATGGAGAAGGAGCAGCATCAGGGAAGCAGAACAAAGAGATGGAAGCAGTGATAGTGCACTATAATCTTAAGAATTCCAAGGCGATTGCGGCCAAAGCTGCAGCAGATGCCGAGGTGGTAGCTGAAGCAGTCGCATTAGCCAAGCTTCGTGCAGCAGCGGAACATGCATCCATCATGCCTGGAGATTCAGAAGCACAAGCACAAGCACAAGCACAAGCACAAGCACAAGCAGTGGTGGCTGCTATCGCTGCTGCGGGACAAGCGGAAGAAGAGGTTGCGCATGCTAATTTAGCTGCAGCTCAACAAAAGCAACAACAAAAACTGCAACTGGAGAAGCAAAAAAAACAGTCGAGTGAAGTAAAAGAAAATGGAAAATCGGGGAAAGAAGCACCAAAAGATTTTATGGATCTTCAACTCCTGGAGATAGAGAATAATATGAAGAGCCAGGAAGCGTTAGAGCAAGTAAGGGCAGAATCGTTTGCAGCTGATATAGAATATTCAAAGTTACAAACTATTGCAAAGCATGCACAGGCTGGAGATAAAGATACTGCATATGCTACTGCGAAAGAAGCGAGTGTCCGGGCCAAGACAGCTGCAAAAAAGTTGGCAGATGCAAATGCAAAGTTTTTATCAGCCGCATCTGAATGGGAACAAACAGGTCAAGATGCATTAGCGTTACAGAGAGTAAAAGCTACGGAACGTGAATTTGCAAAACAAGAAGCGCAGAATGCGGATCCTACATATAGTTATGGAGAGATGCGCCCTGCCGGGGGAGAAGAAGGGTGTTCGGGTAGGAACGATGTGCACATTCTCAGACATAAACACCTACACAAAAGTGGATTTGGAGACGGACTGCGAGACGATGTAGTCATGGATCAAACTGAGCCGAGCACATTTCATTGCTATGCGGTCGATTGCGTAGTGAGTTAAAGCTGCAGGTTTCAGTGGGTAGAGTGAAATCTGGCAGATATGCGTGGGCGGACACGTACGTGATACCTTGAAGCGAAGTGTGAGCAAGGTTGAAATACATGATATCGAAGTCCCGTTCGGCAAGAATAGGGTAAAATAGGTGATGTCATCAACATACACGATATGTGACAGATCAAGTTAGGATTTGACTAGTCTTATTTTGCGTAATAATCGGTTATATGGTAATTAAGGATGAGTGTGAAAACTTCAGAACTCTGAGGCTTTTTTAAATGATACCATCATTCTACACAGAAAAAAACATTTATCGAAATGTAAGGCTAGTAAAAATATACATGAGTCCAATGGAAGTTGGAAGTTTCCACTCCATTTCCAACCAGTTGATATTCGAAGAATTCAGTACCAACCAAATTGCAACATAAGTGATGTAGCAAAGTGCGATCAGTAAGCCAACAACACCAATCCTGCGGGTAAACTCCCATACCATACCTACCGAGTTGGAGAAGGGATCCTTTCCTTGGTAATCACTCATATCACAACCTGCAACTGTACTGCTAGTGCGAATACCATTACCCGTTGATAGTAGCAAATAGAAGAAAAGGTAGTGGCTCAGTAGCATGAAAGATATCATCGAACGCGCGGAGTACTTGTGTGTTTCACCATGTCCATCAAACCCTCTTGTGGAGTTAGCATTTATAGCAATACTATTTGTTTCAACAGGACCTCCGTAATCACTTACATGAGCTTGTAAAATGTCTGAGAAACCGTATATGAATTGGCTGAAGGTGAAAAGCCTCATGGTGAATGTCTGACAGCATTCTGAGTGCTCATTGCCGTTGCGTACAGTACCTGCAAATGTTATCGCAGCCTTCTTTGTACCATTCCCCTTATCAGCACCACCATGATTACTATTTGCTGCTGTCTTTGCAATTTGCGACACATGATTTCTTTCGAACAAAGCATACGCTTGATAAATTAAGAGTGGTGCACCCAGAAATACGCGAAGGTATATTGATGTTAAGATTGTATTTCTAACTGGTGAACTTTGAACTGTATGTGTTGTGTCGCTGACATTGTCAGCATCCTCTCTATTCTCAGTTAATGCAAGCCACCCAAAGAGTCCAAGAGCAGCATAGGTCACCTGCTGCATCAATATACAAGTAGAAGCAGAGATTGATGATAAGAAAGAACAATTAACTTTTCTTGCAGCATCAGTATTGTCACCATCACCAGCAGTATCACTCGGCAATTCCCCGTGTACTTGAGCGTCAGCTTTCATCTTTGATCTCTTCTCTGCAATACTACATCAACTCACAAGTGCTGTCGTAGCTGATGTGTAGATGAAGGATCGAAGGAATTGGGATATATTGTATTGTAGCTAAGGCATATTTATAGTTCTGGGAGTAGTCTGCCCCGGCCAAACACTGTCTTTGTTCTGTAAGCAGCAACTTCTTTTGATGGGGGAATTTTGAGGTCTAATTGGACTTTCCAAAAATCCACAAAACCACCACCGGCAAAAAGGTCTTTTTAGACAGCTGTGATTCCCATTTCTCAATATAGACACTTGAATTGCATAAAAGTGGGTGTCATTTTTCATTTTATTTGCCTGAGATACGCACAAATATGCCCTCACAGGTTCCATCAGTAGAAGAATTCAGAGAGAAAGCACGTGCTCGTCTGGATGCTAAGAAGAAGGCAGCTGCAGGCAATTTACCTGCCAAAGCGACCAATGTGATCTTAAGCAAGCAATATGAAAATCTGCGTAAAGCGGTTAATGAATGTGCGAAGAGCGAGGAGAAAAGAGCGGTAAAGATGGAACGCGCTACATCCAAGAGTGAACGTGACAAGCTGGAGGCACGCTTTGATAATGAACGTGAAATAGACAGAAAGCGTATCGTTATGATTAAAGAAGATGTAGAAGGATTGAAGTCCAGTGTGCTTCAAGGGACTGTCAACATTCACGACTTGAAATCACGGCAGTCCCAGCAGCTGGAGGAGGCAAAGCTGCCACCCCGGCTAGCGAACGATCATAATCGATTCCAAGGGCTCGAAACGCCCATTGATTTCATATTACACAAGGCTAACTTGGGCATGTTTGACAGGCATGACATAGAGTTCGCTGAGAGGCAAAAGAGACTGCAACCGAAATTCGACATCGTGCAGGAGACCAAGCGGTGTCAGCTGTTAGAACAGAAGAAACAGATCTTGACGCAAGTCATACAAGTGCAGCAACGCGAAATCAATGAATTGGAGCGTAATGCGCGAGAAGCTGCCAACCAAAAACAAACAGCACGAGCGCGTGTTGACAACATTAGGATTAACACGGAAACGTTCAAGCAGGAGTGGGACACCAAACAACAGAAACTTGCTGCATGGCGTGCGCAGAAGGCAAATGGTTTCACGCAGCAGCCGCCGCAGTCTCGTAATGGAGCTGGGGGTATGAATACCGCACGATCAGACACATCTTCTCGTGCATCAACTGCGAGCATGGCCACGTTTGCATCACCGAGTGTGTTCAACAAACCCGGGGCATATGGGGGCGGGAGTAGAGCGCAATCAGGAGCCGGGAACAGAAGCGGAGGGGGTGGGGGTGGGGCACGAGGGAAGATCTACGTGCCGCCTTTGCAATTAGCAGCGCCGCTGCGCAAATAAGAAAGGGAAAAATGTGGCTGTGGCTGAGAATCAAGGAAGGTTCATGTGCATGGCATGTACAAGAGTGTCTGTTTGTCGGTAATTTATATATTGAAAGTAAAGTTTTAAGGAACATGAAACGCAGATGTTTTTGGCGCAATGTAAAGTAGACTTCTCGCTCTCACTCTCAATAAATTGAATCCATGCACTGATATCATAATTGGCAAGAGACGCTCAAGGAAAAGAGATGAGGTATGGGAATTTTCGTTTCGTCCAAAGATTTCAGGAGCTCCTAAAAGGGAAAGTTTTGTTGCATTCAAAAGCACCCAGAGCTTGCACACAAGCACAGAGGATGGACAATAATTTCTTGACCAGAGGTGCAGATGTGGTGAAATTAGCTATTAAAGCAGATGAGGAGCAACGATACAAAGACGCCGTCAAGCAGTATCGTAATGCTGGTGAGCTTTTCGTATTAGCCTTGAAATACGAGACGAATCCAGAAGTCAGGAATCAGATTAAAAGCCGTCTGAGTGGATATATCACGCGGGCGGAGGAATTGCAAAAGGCACTAGATAATGGTAAGTGTGTGTTCAGATGATTGTGATGTTTGTCCTTTTGATCAGTCGCATTCCTTGTACGGTGCTATTGATACACGTATTTTATGACTTGCTCTGTATTTTTGATGAGATAATACGATGTATACTGACAGACGCTCCTTCTCTTGTTTGTTCTCAGGTGCAGACGACAACCCGCAAGCAGGCAGTGGTGGCAACACCAGTACAGGCACAGCCGCTAAGAAAAAGGGCGATGCCTCCAACGACGACAGCAATGAAGCCCAAAAGATGAAAGACGGCCTGGCCAGCAGCATCCTTGCAGAAAAGCCCAATGTCAAGTGGACTGACGTAGCTGGTCTGGAACTTGCCAAAGAGTCTTTGAAAGAAGCGGTGATTCTGCCGACACGTTTTCCTCAACTGTTTACCGGCTTGCGTAAACCGTGGAAAGGGATTTTGTTATATGGGCCTCCAGGGACAGGTAAATCCTATCTTGCAAAAGCACTTGCAACAGAGGCTGACTCGACGTTTTTCTCAATTTCGTCTTCTGATTTGGTGTCCAAGTGGCAAGGAGAAAGCGAGAGACTTGTTAAAGCTGTGTTCCAGCTCGCCAGGGACAGGAAGCCGTCCATTGTATTTATTGATGAGATTGATTCCCTCTGCACGCAACGAGCTGAGGGCGAAAGTGAAGCCTCACGAAGAATCAAAACGGAATTCTTAGTGCAAATGGATGGTGTGGGTTCTGATCAGAGAGGTGTTTTGATTTTAGGCGCCACTAACGTTCCCTGGGAGATCGATCAAGCTATGCGTCGCAGATTCGAAAAAAGAGTGTACATCGCCCTGCCTGAGGGGCCTGCACGTGCTGCAATGGTGAAAATTCATCTAGGAAACACAGAGAACAGCATCACAGAGGAGCAATTCGAGCAGATAGGTGAGATGGCTGAAGGCTACTCCGGATCTGATCTTTCTGTTGTAGTTCGTGAAGCACTAATGGAACCTGTAAGGAAATGCCAAGTGGCCAAACAATTCTACGAAGATGCCACAACTGGTATGCTTTACCCGTGTACCGATTATCCTGCATGTCCGGACTGCCCCATGCAATTGAGCGAAAATCCATTACCACAATTTGCAAAATGTGGCATGTGCACGGCTGTGAGGATGGAATTATACGATGTGCCGTCTGAAAAATTGCACGTGCCCGTTATCGTATTCGAAGGTAAGTCGATGTGTGTGTTGATATAGAGGAAAAGGACTGCCAACGTGTGAGTCTAGTGTGTGTGGGCATTGTGAGTCTAACCCCAGCATCCTCCCATAAACTAGACTTCTTGACTGCGCTGGGCAAAGCACACAGTTCCGTCGGAGCAAACGAATTAGAGGAGTACGTCAAGTGGACTAAGGAATTCGGACAAGACGGATAAGAAGGTACGGGATGGGCGGAGAGTGGGAGGAGAGGAGAGGAGTGGGAGTGTGTGATTAGAAGAGAGATAGAGTAGGAACCTCCTCCGTGTATTGTAGTGTAACCAGCGATGATGAAAAAGTCTATGGCTCATTTTTTTACTACATGTCTAAACATCAAACTATACGATTTAATAACTACACGATTTAATACACCCCCTGTGGCATCTTCGTCCCCCGCTTGTCGTCCCCCACTGCCTTTCCTGCTTCACGTCTCGCATTCCTCTCGGCCACCTCTGCAGCCAGCTCGAACTCCGGCAATGGAGAGCATGCAAAGGTCAAAAAAGCTGTGTGTGATTTCATTGACGGCAAATGGCGGCATACGCGAAAGGTTGTGTCAGGTGCTGAAGGCTTTTTCGGCACTTGTGGAGTTTGGCGGGACCGAGGCGCATCCGCGTCAGCGCCACCGCTGCTGCTGCTGCTGCTGCTGCTGCTGCTGCTAGCGGCAGCGACTGGTGCATTTTCAGACTCCCTCTTGCGTTTTGTCCGGATCGGATATGCATAATAATTTTCCCCTTCTTCAAACCCATCTTCTTCTGTGCCTGTTTCTGTTTTGACCTGCGTTGTTGCAGACGGAGACGGAGCAGCAGATTCCACCGCAACCGTCCCCAAATCGATATTTTCAAACGCGATCTCCCGGCCATCCGCTGGTCTTTGCCTTATTTCTACCATTCGTATGTTTGTGAAGTGAAGCTCTCTCAACTTTTCGCAAGTGTCAGTCACCTGTGATATACACGGCGAGTAACAGCATATATTCGCTTGAGGTTTCATCACTTCTAATGCATATCCTATCGCACTTTTCGGTTCAGGCACATCCAGGAATAATGCATCAACTGTATGTGCCGCCACCCCGGGGAACCCGCCCCCGCCCACTTCGTCCGTAGTGTACTTGGCACAGACATCGTGGCACTTCACCGTCACCAAGTGGTCAACTCCCATGATTTGCATCTCCTTCTCTGCTTCATCCGCGCGGAATTTATTGTATTCAAATGTGTAGACATGACCTGCTTTACTGCGATCTGGATGCGAAACGGCCCGAGCGAGAGACATAGTCATACAACCACTGCCAGTGCCAGATTCAACTACTACATCTCCTGGCTTTACGCTCAGCATAAACGTGACGAGACTCTGGTCGATTTCATTTACTATTTGGGTACGTGTTTTGAAGGCATTAGACCAGAGCTCAGGTGTTGGCTCAAGAACGTAAATGAAGCAATTGGCATCATAGGACTTTGCTTTGTGTCCAAAGGGTTTTCCTATTATGTCATTATGATTAAAATTGCCGAAACGGTTTTGCAGCTTTGCATTCTTTTGCATGCGTACCTGTGAATGTGGATGTGTGTGTGATGCATTTGACGACGGCAAGATAGTGAGGTAGGAAGGTAAAGGTGTGGTTAGTCTGTGTGTGTGTGTGTACGTGTGCATGGAGGATGTGGTATCACTTGCTATCCAACACACACAATGAATAGTATAAGAGTGGCTAATGCTGGGTATATGACGCAAATTCAGACTAACATGCCAAAAGATGCAGTCCAAAAGACCAAGACAGGGACAGAGACAGAGACAGAGACAGAGACACAAGTGACTCACATGATCCAGCGAGTCGTGCCGCTCATAGAGGATGACCAAGTCCCCTTCTGCGATCAGCCTTGGGCCAGCATCAGGATTCGCTCTGCTGAAGTTCATATTATGCCACCGAGAGCTTTTTAAAAGCAAAACAAAAGGATAAAACTTTGTAAAAAAGACAGGATCTCGTTGTAAATTTTCATTTTGACCGCTCCGTTGCTGCTTTTATTTTGAGCAATGTAAATAGCGCTAATTCACCCGTTGTTGTGAGTTAGCTTGTAAAATAGTTAACTAGTATTATTATTATTATTATGCAGCACGTCCCTGTTTATAAGTTAGACTACATCTAAATCTATATAAAACCTACCACAAATCAATCGCAGGGCATCATTTCGCACATCATGTACCACCCAGATTCTGTTAACAATAACTTGAGAAACAAAACCAGGGAGATGCGTGATTTCTTTCCTCTCGCGCTTCGCTAGCGTGGAAGTTCACCTGCACTCTCAAGACCTCCTAGTGAGGCCAGTAGAGGGTATCTCCCCTATGATTTCACTCGCGTCCCCCACGATCGCGTAGAAGTCGGACTACACTCTCATGACCACCCAGTGAGGCGCAATAGAGGGGTGTCTCCCCATCATTATCACGAGCGTTTACATCAGCCCCCTTATTGAGTAGAAGTCGGACTACACTATCAT
>JACKZZ010000028.1_pt1 | contig 15914 bp, 13 predicted proteins | sample 8027871 | NCBI WGS metagenome assembly JACKZZ01 (sample SAMN15724774, study PRJNA655200) | protist metagenome | isolation source: fluorescence activated cell sorting (FACS) single amplified genomes of... | place: USA: West Boothbay Harbor, Gulf of Maine | collected 2000-07-19
GTTCAATAATAAAATAACAATGGACAAACAGATAATTAAAGACATATTTGAATGGGATGTTTTAAATTGGTCAAAAGCTATTGATTTTTGGTCAGAAGAAGTGGATGTAAATACCAATCATCTTAATTGCTTGGAACTTGGTGGCAGAGGAGGTGGTTTATCCTTATGGCTTGCAATTAATAAAAATACGGTTATTTGTTCAGACTTAGAATCCCCAAAAGATCTTGCCACAGAATTACACGCAAAATATAATTGTACAGATAAGATAGAATATCAGAGTATTAATGCAACAAATATTCCATTTGAAAATCAATTTGATATAGTAGTATTTAAATCAATCCTAGGTGGTATTAGTGGAAATGGTAACGATAAGTTAAAAAAGGCTACTGTCGATGAGATATATAAATGTCTTAAACCAAATGGGAAATTATTATTTGCAGAAAACCTTGAAGCCTCCTTTTTACATAAGGGTTTTAGAAAAGCTTTTGTAAAATGGGGTAATCGATGGAATTATTTGAAATATAAAGAAATTAAAAATGTGTTTAGCTCTTTTGAAAATGTAAAATATAAAACAGTAGGCTTTTGGGGTACATTCGGAAGGACTGAAAAACAGAGGCATTTCTTGAGTAAACTGGATAAACTTTTTGAGCGATTTATTCCAATAAAAAAAAGATATATCGTCTTTGGTATAGCTGAAAAACATACTAAACCCAACAAAACCTAAACTGCATTAATTGACAAAACATAAACTACAAATGAAAAACAAAGCAAAACTGACCTTACTTTTCTCGCTCTGTATGAGTGCAGGAAGTATTTATGGGCAGGAATCATTCAACACATCTGGGGGGAATGCCGCAGGAAGTGGCGGAACGGTTGCCTATAGTATTGGGCAAGTTGCATACACTTATGAAAGTGGTGCTAATGGAAATTCCAATCAAGGAGTTCAACAACCTTATGAAATATATTCGGTTGGTATTGACGAGGAAGACATAGCAATTTCGTTCACGGCTTTTCCAAATCCTACTAAAGATATTCTTACACTTCAATTTGATGCGTTTACTACTCAAAATGCTTCTTTTCAATTGGTAGATCAAGCCGGAAAAATAATTCAGAAAAAAAAGATATCAAATGTATCCACTTCGTTGAATTTATCGAACGAAGTTTCAGGCATCTACTATCTGAGCATCAATTCAGAATCTAAAAACATTAAAACTTTCAAAATCATTAAAAAATAAAACCATGAAAAAATTTTACACTTTTATTGTCGCCAGTCTATTGTCCATGAGCACATTTGCTCAAGCACCAGAACTGATGAGCTATCAAGCAGTTGTCAGAGATGCTTCTGACAATCTTGTTGCTTCTTCTCCTGTTGGTATGCAAATCAGTATACTGCAAGGGTCACCAAGTGGCACTGCTTCCTATGTTGAAACACATACTCCAACATCCAATCAAAACGGTTTGGTTTCCATTGAAATCGGAAACGGAACATCAGTTAGTGGTGATTTCTACACTATTGATTGGGCAAATGGACCATATTTTATCAAAACAGAAACTGATCCTACAGGTGGAACTAGTTATACTATTACGGGTACAAGTCAGTTGTTAAGTGTGCCTTATGCATTGTATGCTAAAAACACAGCGGCATGGCAAACCAATAACGATACCACCTATACTTTGAATACCGTTGGTGTCGGAGTAAATTCTCCTGTCGCTAATTTTCATGTACAAAATGGTGGTTTTTCAGATTTATTAATTGAGTCAACAGGAAGCGTAGAAGATGCTTCTGTATGGCTTAAAAACCCATCAAAAACTTGGAGACTTCATGGTGATCAAAATGATGATAATAAGTTCAAAATTGGTTTATGGACGGACTATTCTGAAATCGGAGGATTGGTTGATTTGCAGTATGCAATGACAATAGACACCTTAGGGAATGTTGGTATTGGCACAAATCTTACAAGTGCAAAATTGCACATATTAGACAATAACCCAGGTGCGGACATTAAAATGGAAGCTGAAGGCGACTATAACCCTCTAATCGTGTTTAAAAGAACTAACTCTAGCAGTTATACAGACGCTACTTGGTATTGGGGTCTGAGCGGTAATGGAGATATAAGATTAAGAGATGATATTTCTGGTATTAACAGAATAACCATCAATCAAAATGGAAAAACGAGCATTGAAGATGTTATGAACTTGAAACCACGAAATACTGCCCCTACTAGTCCTATCAAAGGCGATATTTATTTTGATAATGCAACTAATAAACTTATGGTTTATGATGGTTCAACTTGGCAGGCTTGCTGGTAAAACTAATGCGAACAATGTATAAGCGGCATTAAAACGACCGCTTATACTGAACGTTAGGTACAATTACAAATGACACACACCACTGAACGAACCATATCAGCCCCATTAGTTAGAGATGATTTTGATTCTTTAATTGAAATGTATTTGGAACCAGATTCAAATAAATATGTCAAACCCTTGAAGGATAAGACCCCTGAATTTTACTTAGACTTTTTGAATAAAAAACTATTACAAAATGAAACTTCCATTGGTTTCTGGGTTGTAAAATGTAAAATAACAAAGGAAATAATGGGGACAATTAATTTAAACTTCTTTGAATCAATGGATGGTCACCACATAGGATGTCATTTAAAAAGAGAAAATTGGAATAAAGGATTAGCGACAGAACTTTTATCAAGATTAATCACATATGGTGTTAAGGAAAAGTCCTTGGACAAAATTTATGGGATAGTAGAAAAAGAGAACTATGTATCAAAGCAGTTATTAAAAAAAATAGGACTTCACTACCATTCGAATAAAGAAATCTTAGACACTGACTTGGAAATATACTGTACCTAACACTGTATATAGCAAATAGGGCCTTAGGTGGTTTACGAAAGTTCAGTGCTACTGACAAATACCACCAAATTTTAAATTTGGCTTTTAAGATGAATAAGTTAAAAACAAAATATAAAAATGTGGCTCAGTAAACCTGAAAGTTTATCGCTTTCAACTGCCCTACTTGCCATATACTAATCGGTAGGTCATTTTTAACTTATTTTACAACTTCACATGAAAAAGATAAAAGCAATTTTAAATAAAAACGAAACAATACTACATACATCAAAGGGAAGTTTAAATAATATGTTACCTTTTCTCGCTAATTCCTTGTTTTATGCTGCCAGGTCAGCACATGGAAATCCAACTATGTCAGGAAAGCCAAAAAAAGTAGATCGTGGCTTATTGGAAATCTATTTGTGTTTAACTAACCAAAGGTTAATGATATGGAAGACCACATTTTTCGGAAGACCTAAAGAGCTTTATATCTCGATGGATTTAAGCAATATTAAAAAAGTTGTACTTAAAACTATACGGATGTATTGGAAATTACCATCTGTTAAAATCATTCTTAAAGATGATGAAAAGATAGGTTTCTGGAGCGCTAAAGTGTATAAGAATAAAACAATTAGATTAACTAAGGCGTTGAAGGAGCGTATTAGCAGCAACTAATTGGTTAAACTATGAACAACCTACAACAAAACCTAAACTGCATTGAAACGCAGTTTATCTATACCGTTAACAAATATCACTATATTTAAAAGAAAATAGATGCACAAGATTTTCGTATTACTTGCAATTTGCACGCTCAGCTCAGCAACTCAAGCCCAATGGATCCAAAAGGGACTCGAAATCGATGGCGAATGGACTAAAGATTATAGTGGCGAATCAGTTTCCATAAACGCTGATGGCACCGCCCTTGCTATTGGTGGCAGTGGTACTGATTATGGGGCAACAAATGCAGGCCGCGTAAGAATTTATGATTGGAACAATACTACATCTTCTTGGGATTATATGATGAATATTGATGGTGAAGCCGAGGATGATTATAGTGGCAAGTCAGTTGCTATTAGTTCGGATGGTAATAACCTAGCAGTTGGGGCTCGACTTAATGATGGAACAGGAACTGATGCGGGTCATGTGCGAATTTATGAGAGAAGCGGAGGATGGATACAAAAAGGAGCAGATCTAGACGGGGAAGCTGCTGATGATCGAAGCGGCACTTCAGTATCTATAAGCTCAAATGGCAATACAGTTGTAATTGGAGCTCCAAGAAATGATGGATCAGGCGCAAATGCAGGTCATGTGCGAATTTATGATTGGAACAGTTCTACATCCTCTTGGCTTTTGTTGGTAGATCTAGACGGGGAAGCAGCTGATGATGAAAGTGGCACATCAGTATCTATTAGTTCCAATGGCAATACAGTTGCAATTGGAGCACCGCATAATGATGGAGCAGGATCTGATGCTGGACATGTGCGTGTTTATGAGTGGAGCGGTTCTGCATGGGCGCAAAAAGGAGCAGACATCGATGGTGAAGCAGCAGGTGATGAAAGCGGCTATTCAGTGTCGATTAACTCTGATGGGAATACCATCGCAATTGGAGCACCAGAAAATGGGTTTAATGGACAAACACGTGTTTACGAATGGAGCGGTTCTGCATGGATTCAAAAAGGAGCAGATATCGTTGGTGAAACATCGACTGATAGGAGTGGAAAGTCCGTATCGATTAGTTCAGATGGTAACACACTGGCAGTTGGTGCTCCTTGGAATAGTGGTTCAGCAAATCAGGCAGGTCATGCTCGAGTTTATAAGTGGACCGGTTCTGCATGGAGTCAAATCGGAACAGATATAGATGGTGAAGCGCCATATGATGAAAGTGGCCGTTCTGTTTCATTAAGCGCTGATGGTACCAGCCTTGCTATTGGTGCGCCTTTAAATGACGGGACATCAACTGATCCCCATTTTAATATTGGTCATACGCGCATTTATTATTTTTCAACCGTCGGGGTAATAGAAAATAGTTTTGGAGATAACCTTCTAATCTATCCAAACCCAACTGATGGCAATTTATCCATTGATCTAGGGATGAATTACGAATCAGCTTCCTTGAGAGTTACGGATTTGAATGGCAAACTGATGCAATCGAATTCATACAATAACAGTCAGATGCTAGACCTAAAACTTGAAGGGACTGCCGGTGTTTATTTGCTAACCGTTGAATCCGGAGAAAATAGAGCTGTAATTCGATTATTAAAAGAATAAAAAAATTATAACATTCACAATTTGCCTCTTCTCCCTCTGTGTTTTTGGACAAAACTCCAACACATTTTTTATCAAGAAGAAAAGTGATGGATACGTTAAAATAGTTTATACTATTGGTGACAAACTTATCATTGAATCAAGAAATGAATTAAATGAGATTGTAAGAATTAAGGGGGAAATAAGCGAAATTGAAAATGGGCAGATCACTGTTAACAATCAAGTTATTCTCATTTCCGAAATTATCTGTATTAAATCGCATAGTGCAAATAGAAAAATTGTCGGGGGTGTGCTAGCTGCATCAGGTGTTGGAATAGGAATCGCTGGTCAAAACATCGAACCATCAGGAAATAAATTTGATTTCAGCGAGATAAGTAAAAAAATATGGACTTTTGTTGGTGGCGCAATCGCATTGTCTTCAACGATCTTTCTAATTGTTCTGCCGAAGAAATTTAATTCCGATAAATTTGAATTTAGAACGTTCATAGTTCCATAATTACATGTCTATAACACAGCCTACACTTCATGCCGCAAAAGTGTTATATTCGAGAAGCGGCACGAAAGCGTAGCCTCAACCGTTAGCGACAATAAAAACAAGCCAAAGAAAAGGTGCCATGCCTGATAAGGGTTATTTAAAAAAATTAAGAATTCCTACCAATGAAAATCCACTCAGGGTTTTAGTAAGCGCCTGCTTAGTTGGTGTGAAGTGTGGAGTTGATGGGGATGATTATGGAGATTATCCTAGTGTTTTGAAATTATTGAATTATGATAATGTAAAATTGATCCCATTTTGTCCTGAAGATTTGTCTTTTGGGACACCAAGAGAAACGTGCGACATTTACGAAGGTGACGGATTTGATGTATTAGAAGGAAAGGCAAAAGTACTTACATCAAGCGGAATAGATTGGACTACTGGAATGATTAAAGCATCTGAAAAGATGTTAAAAATTGCTCGCGACAATAAAATTGAACTAGCAATTATGATGGATGTAAGTGCAGCTTGCGGTAATCATGTGATATATGATGGAAACAGGTTTGCAGAAAACAAGAAATATCAAATTGGAATGGGAGTATGCGGGGCGCAATTGAGCAGATCTGGCTATCAAATAATCAGCTGGAGGGAATATGAATCATTAGAAATTTTATATTCTCGAATAGACCCTACACATACAATAAATAAAAACGCCAAAGATTTTGACCAGCATGAATGGTATAAAACTTATTTTAAAAAATAAGAGTTGAAACTGCCGCTAACAATATATATGAAAACATAGCCGCCTGTCGGCAGGCTACGCATCATATACTAACCGTTAGCAAACATTGAATTAATGGAAATCGATTTACCGAATACAAAGCGAAAAAGAGTAGTAATTATTGGTGCCGGGTTTGGAGGGATTCAATTGGCAAAAGAGTTGAAAAATTCCCCTTATCAAGTGGTGCTTATAGATAAAAACAATTTTCATTGCTTTCAACCCTTAATGTACCAAGTGGCTACTTCAAGGTTAGACGCTGAATCTATTATTTATCCTATTAGAAAGATCTTTAGAAAGCAAAAGCACTTTAGTTTCAGAATGGCTTCAATTAAAGAGGTTATTGCAGATGAAAATAAAGTTATAATAGGGAAAAGGGAGGTCGCCTATGATTATTTAGTAATTGCTACTGGCGCAAAAACTAACTTCAGAAAAAATGAAGGGCTTATTGTTAGTGCGATGCCAATGAAGAGTATTAATGAAGCTTTAGAGTTAAGGAGTTTGATCCTTCAAAACTTTGAAAATGCATTAATGATAAATAACGAAAGGAAAAGGCAAGGTTTATTAAACATTGTTATTGCGGGAGCAGGCCCTACAGGGGTAGAATTAGCCGGAGCTATTGGTGAATTGAAGCAAAAGGTATTGCCAAAAGATTACCCTAGTATAGATTTTACTAAAATGAATATTTACCTCGTTCAATCTAGAGACAGGGTTTTGCCGGCACTTTCAGAAAAATCTTCCGGAGTGGTGAAGTCTTATTTAGAAAAGTTAGGAGTTACAATTGTATTCAACACAAGGGTTTTAGACTTTTTTGGTGATTACGTATCTACCAATCAAGATGATATTATAGCTAGAACATTAATTTGGACGGCAGGTGTTGAAGGTGCTCCGATCTCTGGACTAAATAAAGATTGTTCTGCCCCGGGAAACAGAATTGCTACTGACGAATATAACAAAGTGGTTGGTTACCAAAATGTTTATGCAATTGGTGATGTTGCGGCCATTATAAACGAAGAAACACCCAGGGGACATCCTATGGTCGCCCCTGTTGCTATGCAACAAGGTCAGCTTTTAGCCAAGAATTTGATAGCCATTGATAAAGGCGCACCAACTAAGGCGTTTCAATATAAAGATAAAGGCTCTATGGCTACTGTAGGCAAAAACAAGGCCGTTGTAGAAATAGGAAAACGCCAATTTAAAGGGACTTTTGCCTGGCTTGTGTGGATGGCTATACACCTACTGAGTTTAGTAGGGTTTACAAGTAAACTTATTGCATTTTTTCGTTGGGTAAAGGATTATTTTAGTAACGATAGGTCTACAAGAACAATACTTACTCCCTTTATTTTGGCAGATGCTAAAAGAAAAAGAAGGCGAAAAATGCAGGATGATCTAGAAAATTAAACCCGGTGACAGCCAAAGATCAAATTCCCTTTTTGCACAATAATGCTTATGATTTTTAGAAAGAAGAAGCAATCTTGATTAGGATTAAAGATGATGAGATTTATAATGGTGGAAATTACGACCCTGAAATCATTTATATTGCAGGAATATTAACCAGAAAAACGAAGCCCAACAAAAACTAAACCGCATTGAAACGCAGTTTATTCTGAAACGTTGCTACAATTGAATGCCAACCATTCTGCTAGAAACAAAAATTAACGCCCCAATCGAAAGATGTTTCGATTTAGCTAGGTCGATTGATTTATCCCCTGTTCTACAATAAATTCAAACGCTCAAAAAAACGCGATAATATGTCATTATTAAGAGTCTTCCGTTACATCGCCATCCTAGAGGGCATAAGCTATTTGTTGTTTGGGGTTACTATGCCATTAAAGTATGTGTATGAGATAGTAGAACCTAACTATTATATAGGCATGGCACATGGTATGTTGTTTCTCTTGTATTGTGTTTTAGGGCTAAGCAGTGCTGTTCAATACAAATGGAAATTCGGCTTTAGCGTTATGGTTTTTTTGGCATCGCTGGTACCATTTGGCACGTTTTACTTAGAAGCAAAGTATTTGAAGGAGTATGCTGACAACTGAATTAACAAATAAAAACAGTGCATAACATAAGCTAAAGGAGCATATAAATACACGCTTTAGCCTTGGCCGTTGTATTTAATTAATATTATGAATGATTACCTAAATAGTGTGATAAAACAGTTCGAGTATTATAAATCACTTGCTGAAAAAACATTTGAACAATTACCAGAAGACAAACTATTCTGGAAATACAATAACGAAAGTAATAGCATTGGGATTCTTGTAAATCATATTTCTGGAAACATGCTTTCTAGATGGACGGATTTTTTGAATTCAGATGGCGAAAAAGAATGGCGTAATAGAGATAGTGAATTTGAAGATCTAATTAAGTCTAAGGAAGAATTACTTTCTAAATGGAACAATGCATGGAAATGTCTCTTTGACACCTTAAAAAGCTTAAATGAAGATGATTTGAATAAAATTATCTACATAAGAAATATGGGACATTCAGTAACTGAGGCAATTAATAGACAATTGGCGCATTATCCATACCATATTGGTCAAATTGTTTTTATCGGCAAAATGGCACAAAACAATGATTGGAATTCATTGTCAATACCAAAAGGAAAATCTTCAAGTTATAATGATGAGAAATTTTCTAAAGAAAAAAGAATTGTGCATTTTACGGATGATTTATAAATTTAACTAAATACAACACTGTCTAAAATGCATGCCCTAACCTACCCATACCAACGCACGACATTTTAGACGCAACGTTATAGACAATGCACTACATGTCTACATTTTTAAAGATTTTAATTTTATCGGTTGCTGTTGCAATGATGTACGCATGCAATAGCAAGAAAATTGTTGCGCCATTTCTTTTAATCTACAACGACCCTATCAAGATTTCTGACACAGTTTCACACTGTATTGCAAAAACTGGCTTAATTGATATGCAAGGACCTTCAGAAGGAATTTATAATATGAACGTGCTTGAGCCATTAGAGCCACCAGTGGAATTTCTTCAAGACTCCAGCGACATGTGGTCTCATGATTATTCGGACACAAACGGTTATCGTAGGAAGTACATTGTCTTCTATCCTGAAAAAAGTGTAATTGTTCAGGTTTTCAGGAAAAATGGCACGATTAAAACTAATGGTAGATATAACTTAATCCTAACGATAAAGAAAACGCTCAACCCAAAGCTATCCAATAGAAAGCGAAAATGTTACTATATAAACTATATCGGTAAAGCTAAACGAGATGGCGAATGGACACACTATGATGAAAATGAAGATAAGATACTCACATCAAACTGGGCGAATGGTGATAGTTTAGGCGTAAAATAATACAGCCTATAACAAGAAATAAAGCTAATACCCTTCGTCAACTAGGAAGTTACTATCTTTATTTCAATCCTTTATATGCCATCCATAGCTGCAGAACTGGTTGCTCAACAAATTGGCGGACAGGAACGCTGGAACCCATACTTCATCACTGCGGTTGACTGAGAATTTGACCGAAATAATTGTGCGAATTGATCGATGCCGAAATCGGAATAACTTTCTCAATATAACCTGCCGCTGATATTGAAAAACGGCATATAACAAGTACTAAAGATACAGAGCCTTACCTACCAAACCGTTTCTCCGTACTTTAGTACAAACGTTGTGTAGCATTAAATGCAAAATTGCATTTAGAATAAATAAAATGAACGTTTATATATTTAATGATTAATAATATAAGATGAATGGAAAACAATTTGAGCTATATGGATGCTGGATAATAAAATAGTAATGATGAAATTTGGATTCTTAAAACGGCGAAAGTTTTGGATTAGAAGTATTCTTCTTTTAATACTATTCCCTATAATATTGTTGTCTACTCTTGTTGCTGCACTATATTGGAAACAAGATTATTTTGTGCAAGAGTTAGTCCACACCTTCAATGCAGACTATGAAGGACATTTTGAAATAAAAGGAAGTCACATTTCTCCGTTTGAAAACTTCCCCTACATATCCATAGACTTAGAGGAATTAACCCTCTATGAGGGCGAATCTGAAACGAAAGAACACTTGATGGATATCCATGATGTTTATGTTGGTTTTAACATATGGGATATATTATCCGGAAACCTTGAAATTAAGTCTATTCTGCTAAATGATGGTTCCATTAATCTTGTTCAGTATAAAAATGGAAGTTTTAATATTACAAATGCACTTTCTGCTAAAAAGGTGATTGAGAACCCTGCCGAAGAATTTCACCTAAACCTGAAGTCAATTGAGCTAAAAAACATTGACATCAACAAACTAAATGAATCAAATGGAATGTATTTCGATTTATTTATCAATGATGCACAATCTAACTTTAAAACAGCGGGAGATGATGTTCAGATGTTCCTAGACTCCAAATTTATTGTAACCTATATTGACAATGGAGACACTACTTTTATCCATGATAAACATCTCGATATTCATACTGAAATAGACTATGTAGCAGAACAAGAAATTCTAAAAATAGTTCCTTCTGAGATTTCGTTGGAAGGAGCCACTTTCAATATGGAAGGTAACATTGACTTTGCCAATGACATGTTTTTAGACCTTAACTTCAATGGTGAAAAACCAAACTTTGATTTGCTAATTGCCTTTGCTCCTGAAGAGATAGCTCCAACTCTTGAAACGTTTAACAACAGAGGAAAAGTATATTTTAATGGATCTGTTTTTGGACCATCAATTAACGGTCACACACCCAACATTGATGCTGCTTTTGGCTGCTCCGATGCGTTTATTGAAAACAGTGCTAATGATAAGAAATTAGACAATCTACAGTTCACTGGCTACTTCTCCAATGGAGAATCGAAGGACCTAAAATCAATGGAATTTTCTATAAACGACTTCTCTGCAAATCCCGATGCGGGAGTTTTTAGTGGAGACTTAAACGTTAAAAATTTTTTAGAACCGGATATCAATTTCAAATTAGTGTCAGATTTTAAACTCCAGTTTTTAGCGAAATTTTTTAACCTTAATGACTTAAGCGACTTATCTGGAAACGTTGAATTAACGATGAATTTTCATGACATTATCGACTTAGCGCATCCTGAAAAGAGCATTGAAAAACTCAACGAATCGTACTATACAGAACTACGAATAACGGATCTAGGGTTTAAAGTTCCAGACTTTCACTTACCGTTAAAGGACCTTGACGTTTATGCAGTGATAGATGGACACAAAGCCAATATCGAATATTTTGATGTGCTTTTAGGGAGTTCTGATTTACACTTTAAAGGAGTGGTTGATGATCTACCTGCGATAATTCATCACACAAGTAAAGACGTATTAACCCACTTAGAAATTTCGTCAAACTATTTAGACATCCTTGAACTTACAAGTCCTACAAGAGATACTCTTGAAGGTGTAAATGAGGCGCTTTCTAAAACGAGCCTTAGCTTATCCTTTCTATGTTCTGCTAAGGACTTTACTGAATCTCCTTACCTGCCAATCGGAGAGTTCTTTATTGATGATTTCCATACGAAACTAAAACATTACCCACATAATTTCCATGACTTCCATGCAGACCTTCTTATAGAAGAGGATAACATGAAACTAGTAGACTTTACAGGAGTTATAGACGAAAGTGACTTTCATTTCAATGGCGGCTTAACGCACTATAGTATGTGGTTTCAAGAGCACCCAAAAGGAGACACCAAGGTTGACTTTAACCTAACATCTAAAATGTTTAAGTTGGAGGATATCTTTACCTATGGGGGTGAGAATTTTATGCCAGAGGATTATAGACATGAGGAATTTGACGATTTAAAAATTCATGGTTTTGCTGATCTACATTTTAAAGAAGAGCTCTATTCTACAGATGTAACTTTTGATTTGTTTGAGGCCAAAATGAAAGTGCATCAACTAAGGTTTGATGACTTTGGGGGTAGACTGCATTTAGAAAACAATGTTTTGCTGGTGGAAGATTTCAGAGGAACAATGGGGAAAAGTAAAATTCTAGTTAATGCTGAGCTAGGCTTAGGAACTGACTCTCTTTTGAAAAACCAGGATAATCACATTAGCCTTAAAGCTTCGAAATTAGATTTTGATGAGTTGTTTTTCTACGAGGAACCAGACACTTTATATGCTGCCTCCCCTGAAGAGCATGAGAAAGGGTTCAACATTTATGATGTTGCTTTTCCAAACCTAAAGGTAGATTTAGACATCAAGGATTTAAACTACCACCTTTATAAAATCAAAAACTTTGAGAGTTCTGTTAGAATTCAACCCAACCATTACGTTTATTTGGATACGCTATCTATGGATATAGCAGAAGGGAATGTGAAAATGAGTGGATACTTTAATGGATCGAACCCTAAACTTATTTACTTCAGCCCTGAGATTGAACTAACAAAAGTTAATATGGACAAGTTGTTCGTTAAGTTTGAAAATTTTGGCCAGGACTATTTGGTATCTGAAAATATTCATGGTAGGCTAAGTGGTCGTTTATGGGGTAAAATGCACATGCATAAAGACATGGTACCAATAATTGACGATAGCGATATTCACCTAGATTTCAAGGTTCTTTCTGGTAAGCTTGAGAATTTTGGACCTATGGAATACCTAGCAAAATACTTCGCTGATAAAAACGTAGCAAAAGTGCTTTTCGACACACTGCAAAACCACATTGACATGACGAATGGCGTGTTAAACATACCCAATATGAAAATAAACACTTCGCTTGGTTTTGTAGAAATGTCAGGGGTTCAAAACAGCAATTTTTCTTACGAGTACTATTTAAGAGTCCCTTGGAAAATGGTTACTAAAGCGGGAGCATCTAAGTTATTTCGAAAGAATAAAGGAGAGTTGGTAAACCCAGACGAAGAAGATGAGATTGTATATGCTCAAGAAGGTAAAAAGATTCGTTATGTAAATATCCAAATAATTGGAGACCTCGAAGATTATCAAATCAAGCTAAAGAAAGCGAAATAAAGCATCTTTTAGAAATAGTAATGATAGATCAATATTAACGCCAACACAACACAGTGTAAAACGCATTACAACGCTTTTTACACAAAACGTTGTAGGACATAAGCAGGCTAAGCTCCTTATACATCTTTCCATTATAACTATCTTTATTAAGTTAAAACATTAAGCGTGCAAATAGACTTCATTATTGGAATAGCCAGATCAGGTACTACCTTGCTTAGCACTCGTTTCAGCTCTAACCCAGATGTATTATCTCTTTTAGAAAGTAAACTATCTCTTGCCGTAATTAAAGACGTCAAAAGTGAAAATGGTAAATTTCTTAAAACTGAGAAGCTTATAGCTAAGCTAAACAAGAAGCTCCACCAAACAGATTATACAATTGATAATGACCTGCTACAAAAACTAAATAACATACAACCTACCTCTGCAATTGAAGCAATTGCGATTATATCATCCTGCATAAGATATAGAAATCAACCCACAGCTAAAAGAGTTATAGATAAAAATCCTCAATTCACTTGGTATGTAGATAAAATTTCTAAGGCATTCCCTTCCGCCCGTTTTATCATAATGAACCGAGATCCCCGAGGTTTTGTTCTTTCTAAGCGACAGAAAAGAAAGAAAGAAAATTTTATTTTCACAGTTTCATTTCTAGCTATTATTTGGCGACAATTTCAGAAAAAGATTAAAAAAATAAAAGCAGAACATAGAGGGAAGACAACTGAAATAACATATGAAAAACTTTGTTCCAATCCAGAATTTGAATTGGAATGTATATGTAAATTTCTTGATCTTCAGTATTCTAAAAATATGCTAGAAGGGCATAAGCTAAATATCGACTATTCAAAAAACTTTGAACGAAAAAAAATCAAAACCAATGATTTGTCTAAAAACATAAATACCTCGCGATTATACGCTTGGAAAACGGAGCTAAACAGAAGACAGATATTAAGGATTGAGGTGATTTGTAGAAGAGAAATCAAAGCAATGAAATACAATAAGGAATTCAACCCAAGCATATTGATAAAATACTGGATTCTAGTTACTGCATTCCCGTTCCGTGCATTAGCCGAACTAAGGATGATTTGGATACATATAAAGTATAACTAACACTGCTAAATCAATAGAATTTTCAAATCAGCTAGACTTAAAATTCAAAAAAAGAATAAACGTACTACAACAAAACCTAAACGTTAAGCTTAACTAAACATATCACAATGAAAACACTATTAATAGTATCCTTTCTTGCCGGGTTTGTACCGACAACTACTTTAGCTCAATTAACTGAAGAACTTGGGAAACACTATACTTTGAAGAAAATAAATGAAGTATACCCAACAGGAAAAATTTATTCAAGTCAATTAGTACTACAAAAAATTAATGGATTAAAAAGCAAAATGGAAATTGATACAGCTGAGTGGGGAGAAGGTATCTATTTTTTTTGGTTAACAGGATACTTACAAGGTATAAACGGAACCAATTACTCTACAAAAGACTCTTCTTTTTTTACCTATCCTGAAGATTATATTTTCACAGATTTGAATAATGACGACATAGAAGATATGATCTTCCAATCACGAGGTCCATTTGTTTCTGACAGCCGTACATTTGCGTTTTTCATTTCTGACAGCACCAAAAATAAGCATGCTGTTTTCTGGTTTGGCGGTGTTTTAACAGAAGTATCAGAATATTCTCTTTCTGTTCCACATTACTCAGATAAGTATAACGGAATCATGGTTAATTATATTAAATATGGTTGCTGTGCAATGTCTGGTTGGAATAAGTACAAAACAGATTATGTATTTTTCACGAAGCACCCTGATGGTATGAAAAATCCTGAAACATTAAGATCAATTAATATAAATACTGCTGACTACTAAAAAGATTAATAACCATAACAAAACCTAAACTGCATTAATACGCAGTTTAGCCTAAACGTTATGTGTAAATAAACTTTGTATAGGCATCAAACTGTACAAAAGTATAGTGCAAATTATTTGATTATGTAATATTTTTACCCTCGACCAATAAATCCTTTTTATTATGAAAAAGACAATTACCTCAATTTGTATCGCTGTATTAGGAATAACCAATTTGTATTGCCAACAATTAGATTCAACATTTAATTTTACCGGTTATCATGAATATTATGTCGGTACCTCATGGTGGGAGGGAGACCTCAATCAGGTGGTGATTACCGATGAAGGAAAAATACTAAACGCAGGGCGGACATATGACCCAGGAGACCCTTTTAACCTTAAACTGGCCCTATCTAAATTAAATTCAGATGGTTCGCTAGACCTTGGCTTTAATGGCTCGGGATTTAAAATAATAGATTGTTGGGATGGTTACGAGATGTGTTCAGACATGAAATTACAAAATGATGGGAAGATTGTATTGATGGTGCAAGTGGATGACTCCTCAACTGTACCATGGGATCAAAGATTCTTCAATTACTTGGTTCGACTAAATGCTGATGGAACCTTTGACACTACTTTTGGTTCAGCTGGAAAAGTTAAACTTGATTCTACAGGAACTTATTCGTCAGGTCTAAATAGCTCCATTGCTATAAAAGATGATGGGAAAATTATTGT
>JACKZZ010007491.1_pt1 | contig 15914 bp, 5 predicted proteins | sample 8027871 | NCBI WGS metagenome assembly JACKZZ01 (sample SAMN15724774, study PRJNA655200) | protist metagenome | isolation source: fluorescence activated cell sorting (FACS) single amplified genomes of... | place: USA: West Boothbay Harbor, Gulf of Maine | collected 2000-07-19
GGACCTCCTGGACTGCGATCAGATTCAATTTCCCCTCCTGCTGCCTCTATGTATTCTGAGATGGATGATAGTGACACTAGTGATGGAAGTAGTGATGGTCTATTTACACAGCAGTACCATCAGCAGTTGTATCACCACAATCAAGATTTACAATTGAAAGAGTCATGGACTAGCCGTTTCCATCGATCAAACCCTGGAAAGCAATCTTTGGAAGAAAGAGCGATTGAATTTAGAAGATATTGCCCTGGACTTGCTCAGTGGTGTACAGAAGCACAAGATATTTTTGGTCGCTATTTCTTCTTTGCTGAGTATCAATCTCCTCGCTACCAAGCTACTGGATATAAAAAGAAAGCTTCAATGGTCCAAGATTTATTCAATCGTTCATTTACATTTGAGTTGAGTACCTCGAATGCATTTTTCGATATTGAAACTTACAATTATTTATGGGATTGCCCTGGTGATAATGAAGAAACACTTCGTAGTAAAAATACACTCCGGTGTAATATTCTGCATTTTATCCGAGATACTAACCACAATGGACTTCCATGGACTTCAATATTCCCTCGAACTGTTAGTGCTGTTGACGTTTCTTGGGAAGCTCATGGTGCTACGTTTGTAGTTTTCTTATGTCAACGAGTTTCAAAGGTTGGTTGTGAAATCATCATTAATTATATTCATTATGCGATTCGATTGATTATGAATATTAAATGTAGAACTTGTGGTCTTATCCCTTCCAAGCCTTATGGAAAATGTTGTGGTAAATATATGAAGCTATCAAATAACCCACCATTTTTCCAGCACAATTCAGAGGTTACAGGATGGCTTCAACGGCTTGCTGAATTTGGATATAAGCACTTCACTCTTCCTGAAGCCCAATTCCATCCCAGTTTTAATTTTTCTGATGTTGCACAGCATATAGAAAAAGAATTTTGCCAAATTATGACTCGAATTGCTCGCTTCGGCTCTGATATTATGGCTAATTATTTTCATTTTGCTTTTTCAGAAGTTAAATGGGTTCTACGTGCTAGCAGCTTTAAGAGTAAATGTGCTCTAATTAATAAGCTATTGTCTGCTAACAAGAAGAATGCGATGGAATCACCTGTTATTATCGGTCCTTACTATCAAAGCAATATGTTGCGCACATTTCTTAAAAGTAGTTGCGGATGTCCTGACATTAATCCTATATTCCCTGATTATTTGCGATTATCTTCGGATTTCACTTCACCATCTACCAAGCATCCTTTTTCAATGTATGGTGTGAATATTAGTGGAAATGCTGATGGTTTGTACAAAGGAAAGCCAATTAAGTTCATCATCACCGATTCTATCCATGGGTTTCTTTCAAATACTGATATTGTAAAAGAAACATTGCAACAAATCGCAATATACCAGTTAGCAGCTCAGAACAATACAGCATGTGAACTCGGTGTTCATGTTAGCAGTGTAGCATTACAGTCAGCATTTTTAGCACTTATTACAAGAGGAGATTCTGATTCCGGTTCCGTTCGCGTGTATGAGATAATTGCTTCTAATGCTACTGAAGCCCAGATGGAATGGGATAGTTGGTTTGATCCAGCTTCGAAAGACAGTATTGTTTCTATTCCTGTCGTAAATGCTGCTCTAGAAATGCATAAATCAAAGTATTCTCACTTTACTGAATTGCAAAGAAATGAATTTATTGTCAATATTCCATTTTTTAAGTCATACGCGTTTAAGGAGATGGAAGATGAGAGAAGCTTAGCTGAACAGCAAAGCTTTCTCACATTAGAAAGCACTGTACGAAACTATTATTATGACGAAGGAAAAGTGGCACTAACTTGGCATCCTAGAGGTCATAAAGGTAGTTCTCAGTACAATAAGATTGCAACTATTGGCAGACATGGTTCAATTCAATTATGGGATGCTACTTCTTCAAATCTTATCTTTTCTACTGAAGCCACTATTCCTAAACCAGGACTAACTACTCTAGCATGGAATGCGAAAGGAACAAGTCTTGCTTCTGGTTCTGAAGATAACTTATTGAAAGTTTGGTGTTCTAAGACTAGCGTTTGTAGGACTACATTGGAAGGTCACACTGCTCCTATTACTTCAGTTGCTTGGTCCCCTGATAATATTCGAATCGTTTCTGGATCAAAAGATTGCACTATTAAGATTTGGGATACTACATTTGGATTATTGGAGACTCTTTATGGTCATACCTTGCCTGTAAATCATGTTGCTTGGAGTAATGATGAGAAGAAGCTTGCTAGTGGCTCTGATGATTGTACTGTAAAAATCTGGGATTCTAAATTTGGGTCTTTAGATTTTTCTTTTAGTGCCCCTTCTCGTATTACTGCTTTAGCTTTTCAACCATTAGCAACAGAGTTTAGTGATCTTTTGATTGCAATTGGTTGCGGTACCGGTGAAGTAATGATTTGGAATACAATTCAAAGGCGCCAACAGTTTAATACTATCATACTGAAGGGTGAACATGCCCCTCATATTTCAGCTTTGGCTTTTAATGAAACTGGTACGATGCTAGTGATTGGATCTGGTAAAGTATTTTATGTTTACGACTTAGCCGCAAGCACAATTGTGGATGAATCTACAGATAGGCTAATATTGCAAATGAAAAGTGCTATGCCATTGAAAATGGAAATTAGCACACTCTCATGGTGTGTTACTGCGATGCCTCGTTTAAATGCAGACCAGCGTATACACTACAATTTGCCTGCTGTTGGCGAATGCAAAATTTTAGTTGGATTTTCATCAGGATCAGTTGGAGTATATGGTGTCCATTCTTATAGCCCGATTGAACGATTCGGTCATACTTCTTGGTCTCTTGAATCTTTGAAATTATGCGAACAACTTTCGTATGATAGAAAAGACCCAACTGTTGCACAATCTCCAATAGTTATTGAAGTTTCTGCCAAAAAACGATTTCAAACGATTAATATGTTACATAAATGCGTTTGTTTTGTAAATACGGCTTTATCAGCTGTTTCATTGAATGGAAGTTGGGATACAAATATTTATAGTCGGTGGCGGCAAATTGGAACTAGAATTATTAAACCCGTTGGAATGAAAACATCATCGCCTCATCCTAGCAGCCATTTGATGATGACTGATATCATGGAACAGAAACAACCACAACATTCGAGGAATCCTGGTGTAGAAGTACATTCTGTTGAGCAGCACCAGCAGCAACAGCACCACCATCAAATGAGAGATGCGCGGGTTACTCATTTTTCTATGAATTCTGCCAAGAAAGTCCAACATGAACTTAGTACTTCCCCCTCTTTATCAGTACTATCTAGACCTAACACTACTAGTTATGTTGACCCGTTCAATGTTGATTCCTCTCAGATTGTATATTACCCTGAGGCCTCTTCTCTTCTCCCTACTCTACGCATTGGTAGTGGAACACTTATCCCGTCGATTGTTGATTCGGAATCTCTCATATCATCTGATATTAACCGAGGACTTAAGCATCTTAGTTTGAGCAATAATGTTGGAATTGGATTACATGAGCCAACTACTACTGAGATGGATACTACTGGACACGCTACTGGCCACGAGTATGAATTGAAGCCTACTCTGCTCTTTGGAGGCAAATAAAAAATATATAGGAACAAACTAAAAAAATAAATGAAAAAAATATATGTGCGAATAGAAAAGAAATGAAAAGATGAAACATATGGGAAGGAACAATATATATCCCCATACAATGAATCATACAATTCCCTTTGGTCACTACACAACCGGAAAAGGAAGAACTAATACGAACAAGATAATGATAATAAAATCATACTAAGTAATACAAAATGTCATTTAGATACTGTAAAAATAATGCCAAATATACTATATAAAAAAACTAAGTAAATGCCCTTACTTACTCTCTTCAATACATCGAGAGCATGTACAAACGAACTTGAAAATGTCTAAAAGTCCACTTTGCCTTTCTTTGACGGAAAGTTCGATATCGACATAACTATCAGTAATTTCATCACCAATATTAATGTCTTTATGTGCAAATAATACTTCTCTCTTAGCTTTTATATCATATTGTTGTCGACCATTCGGACTACAACTATGATTCAAACGCGCAAGGTTACAAAACATGGCACAACTTTGTCCAGGCATAGTTATATCAGTATCATCAGTCGTATCAAAAGAATTTGTATAAAAAATACCTGATGCTATTGTTTCAGCATCAGGATATACATTAGCACAATCGTAGAATACTTTTTTATCAGCTTCATTCATTGCTGCAACACGTCTTTCAACCTCTTGCACTTGATCCTTTGTAAAAGGCCAATGAAAAGGCACACGAATTGTTGGAATCTCACTATATACCACACTTCCTTTTTTGAAAACCCCTAATGAAAATGCAGCTTTCCCTTTACCATCTACCTCCCTTACTTCCCATGGAGGAATATTTCCATAATTTGCTGACAGCTCTTTTTTTAATACTACTTTCTCTCCATTTTCTTGTTCTTGTTCTTGTTCTTGTTTTGAAGATGAAGAAAATATAGTTTCTATCACACTCGATTCTATTGTTGAATAAGTAGTCTTCTGATCCGTCTTATGATCCATCTTCATACGCACTTCAATAGAATCCTCGCAACTCTGGATCTCGCCCACCTCCACTTTTAAGCCAAAAAAATGTCGATCACCGGGTGCCGGGCGTGCGAGCTATGGAAGGGACCCGAATCGGAGAGCGAGATGAGAGGGAGGCAAAAATAATTTAGAGTTTTTCGTAGATAACTTCACTAATACAAGATGGGTATTTCTCGTGATAGCAGACACAAGCGCCGCAGCACTGGTGGTCGCAAGGCGAATCTCAAGAAGAAGAGACTTTATGAATCTGGACGCCCTGGTGCCATGACAAAGCTTGGTGTTTCTAGAGTTACTCCTATGCGCGTCCGTGGTGGTAACATGAAGTTCCGTGCTCTTAGACTAGAGCAGGGTAACTTCACCTGGGGATCTGAGGTCACTACCCGCAAGACCCGTATCCTTGATGTAGTATACAACGCTTCTAATAACGAACTTGTACGTACAAAGACCCTTGTCAAGAATGCCGTCGTCCTTATCGATGCTGCTCCTTTCAAGGCTTGGTATGAGGCTCATTATGGTGTTAAGGTAGGAAATAAGAAGGGTAAGGTCGCTGAGACTGAGGAGACTGTTGTGCGATCGGAGGCATGCCAGAAGAAATTGAACGACAGATGCAAGGATCGCACTCTCGATGCGGAGTTAGATGCAGGTTTCGCATCTGGTCGTCTCTATGCTTGTATTAGCTCCAGACCCGGCCAGTCTGGACGTTGCGACGGTTACATCCTTGAGGGCAAGGAGCTTGAGTTTTACGTAAAGAAGCTCAAGTCAAAGAAGGGAGGCAAGCAGTAAACTTAGTCTTTTTCTTTATTCGTAACTACAAATAAAATAAATTAAAAGGTTAGTTGATTTCATTTTCATTTTCTCTTTCTTATTTCTCTTTTGTTCTGTCTTCTTTTATCCTCCATTACCCTTGTCCGCTGTACCGAAGTACATGAAGTATAAATTCAACGCGCCCCCTCTCCCCCCCTATAATCGATGGATAAATATTTTTTAATCTAAGTACGAAGTATAATAAAAGTTTACCAAAGTTTATCCTAGGTGCATTTATCTTAAAGGAAATTAAGTCTGTAGAATATAATTTAATAATCATCGCCACGGGATAGAATTTCCTTGCATGTAGGTCGAAGCAGCAGTGTATGTTCATACTGTGCAGTGTAGCAACCAGGAGCCAAATCGACTAATGGTGGATATGCATTGACAAGACCAGAATCTACAAGGTTTTGCAATGCACCATTATATTGCTCTTGTCTTCCGCTATACCCATTTACAGCATGAGATCCTCCGTCATCGCGTTCTAGCCAACGTTTGCAAAATGCGAGAGTTCCAAATGTTTTATTAATATGACCTAATAATTTCTTTGCGCGAGGCAGTCTAAGTGGAACATGGCGTGAATCAAATTCTCGCATATAATGAGAACAATCACCAACTTCATGTACATAACCCTCACCAGTACTACCAAAAGTTTCTATAGCGTAAAATTCTCCTTCTTCCATTCTTGTTGTGTCACCGTTCTTTACAATAGGCACACTCTTGCCAGCATGAATTTGATGCTTACCAATGCTATGTCCATGTAAGTTACGACAGCATTTGATAGGATAAATAGTACCGTTGAGTTCAATTTCATGACTTTCCATCACTTCTTGAATTTGTTCACCGATTTCACTCATTTGAAGATCAACACCGGCCAGTTTTACTCCACATTCGGTGGCTTCACGTACTGCTAATAAAAGAGGGTCATATCTAGGATCAAAAGCAACAGTCCAAGCACAATCTATAATACGACCATCTACTTGAGTACCAAAATCAACTTTCATAACATCGCCTTCTTGTAGTACTGTATTATCACCAGGATTTGGTGTATAATGAGCAGCAACATGATTTAATGAACAACCAGTAGGAAAGCCAATTCCAGCATCAAGACCAGCCTCCTGTACAAGTTTTCTATTTAATTCTTCGAGTCTTTCACACATATCGATTAATTTAATACCTGGTTTGATAAAACTCTGTGCATGAGCTCGTACTTGACGGTGACATTCAGCTGCCCTTCGAATATTCTTATATAATTCTTGTTGATCTTCAGATTTATCAAGTAATTTCCGTTCTGCTTCACCTAAACGTTTAGTACAAGATCTTTCATCGTAGTACTTAGTCGTTCCCATATCCATAATTTGCCCTTCCGGATACTTACCGTCTGGAAATAAATTAGCAATTGGAATAGTAGGAGGCTCGGTTTGACCATATTTAACATAATAATCAGTAAATCCACCTAATAAACGAGAGCAAGGTAGCAATGTTCCAGCTGCCTTTTTCTTCTTTTTACCCTTTTTCTTCTTTTTTTTCTTCTTCTTGGCACCATTACCCTCAGCAGCGTCATCCTCATCATCAACCCCATCATCCCCATCCTCCTCATCATCTTCAACCTCCTCTTCCCCTTGAATCTTCAACTTAGAGAGTGTAAGATCTTCTTCTGCTACCAATTCTGACATATTATCCTCAAATGCACCCAATAGATCCGTAATAAGCATCGTATCGAAATCTAAATGAAAACCACGGGTACCAAGCCAGAGGTTCCGATGGTCAGGGAGGGACCCGCCTTTTTGCTCCCTTGGCCTGGCCTTCATGCCTTCATCCTTCATCGGATAAAGCGCTGTGTGTCGGTTGTTCAATAGATACAATGGCTAGCTTTCATGGAGAACAAGGTGGTTCATACCCTCCTAGTCTAGATAAGGGTTTAAATGCTGGTCGTGAAGCAACAGAGTCACGTCAAAGGGATGGTGATAGAGGTGGCTATGGAAGTCAAAACAAGCGTGGTCGTGATGATTTTGGTCGTGATAGAAACTTTGGTGGCGGTAGTGGTGGTAGTGGCTACCGTGGTGATCGCAATTGGGGTGATCGTCGTGGTGGCCGTGGTGGAAATGGTCAAGGGTACAGTGGACGACAACATCAAGGACAAGGCTATGGTGGTGGAGGATATGGAGGTGGTGGAGGTAGGGGTAGTAACTTTCATAGACAATACGATGGAGGACATAAAAAGCCTCGTCTTCCTAGGAATATTGAGCTTAAGTCGACAATTGAGGTCCTCCCAGAAGAGGTACAGCAAACCAAGGAACTTCTAACTGCCTTGTCAAATATGACAGATGCTGGTTTTAATAATGATGATTTGAGCGGTAGCATTCGTGATCTTGCTGAAGTGATGTGTATGAGAGGCGAACTTGCAGAATTTGGTGATGAAATTTCAGATTTATTTGTGACATGCTTTTGTAAACTTAGTGTTCAAGTCCCAATAATTGCAACTATTCTAGCCATGATTTCCAAAAGTGACAGAGATTTCCCTGCCCTTGTCCTTGACAAGCTTTGCTTTATTTTCCCCTTATCATTAAAACAGGGCGATGTCCTTACAGCCAAGCTTGGTCTCCGTTCTTTAGCTTGTTTGACTAGTTGTAATGTGATTGGTGTGAGTGGTGATGGTGGTGGTATGATGGGTATTTTAACAGGTCTCATAGATTCTGTTGAAAATGCAATTGAACAATACCAAACAAGCACTAAGGCATCTACTAAAGCTGAGGCTGCCCAAGCAAAGAAGAAAACAGGTGGGATCGTGACTGGTCAGCTCTCACTCCTCCAATCTGGTACACCAGAGCAGTGTAAAGGCGCTACTGCTGCGTATCTTCTAGCTACTACGTTGCCTTATTGTTCTAATTCTATGGCAAGTAATGATGAAGGAAAGGCATTTCTTTTACGTTGCACTGCTGCATTGACTACAATCAAAGCGGAATATACTTCCCCTTTTGATGTGACAGGGACACATGCTATTTTTTATGCCAACGTGAATGAAATTGAAGGCCTGGCGGAAGGACCAGAAGGAGCAGCAGTCTGGGATAATTTGTGGTCATCATGTGCAAGTGCTATTGATTCTATCTCAACCGCACTTCGAGGTGATGCCACAAATCTTGAATTGACTGGAAGCGGTGCTTTGTTAATGCCGTGGTTGGGACTAAAAGACGAGCTTGATGCTGAACCTGAAGTGATGAAAGCGGCTGAGAAAGTTGAGAAAGTTGAAGGTGAAGGTGAAGGTGAAGGACGTGATACTATTAAAAACGAAGCCCCACCAAAGGAAGAAACTACTGAAGCTGAAGCTGATGCTGAACCTGAGATGGTCAGACAGGATGTCCCATTTCATATCGAACTTGATCCAGAATTGGGTTCTCAGATTAGTGAAGCTTTGCCTTCTAAAATGGCAACTGCAGAGACCGCTGCAGCTGGTGCACCAACGCTCCCATCCTGGTTACATGCTCGCTTCCCAATCTTTGATACTGAGTCATGGCCTATAAACTGTCCTATACCTTTGGGTTGGACTGCACTTACTGCCTCTCAAAGGCACTACGCTGTCGATTACTTTCGTGATATTCTACATTTCTTTGATGTTTTTATTAAAGATGATGGGACTCGTATTGGTTCGCTAACCACTCAATTAAAGCATTTTGTAGCTGTTGAAAAGTTGTTCCCAGGTGATACTGGTATAGTAGGTTTACTAGCTGAAGTTCTTCTTAATAAATGTGTCGAAGCAGGAGTTGCAGGTGGCGATTCTCTTCAAATTCATCGAGTCCTTATGGAATTTTGCAAAACACATCAAGAATTTGTACCATCTATTCTTGCTGCTGGAGCGAGTGTTCTTTATCGTTTAATTCCTGCTACAGATGTCTCTGCATGGAGAGAGATAACATCTTGGTTGTCATTTCATTTGGCAAATTTTGGTATTGGATGGCCATATTGGTCTTATTGGGCGAATGATTTCGATCCTGCCAATGAAGATAGTGATGAGCATACTCGCCAATTTATTGGTCTTTTAGTAGATAAGATTTCTCGTGTACAATCTGTTGATACTATTAAGAAAGTGTTACCAGCAGAAGTACATAGCGCTATTCCAAATCTTAGTAAAGTGACACCTAATTGTCCTTTCTACAGCGCCACACCCTCAGCTGATTTAGCAAGTCAAGGAGTATCTATAGCTAAAGAAATTCTTACTATGGTTGAACAAAGAGAAGATATTGATGAAATGGAAACCTTCTTTGAGAAGTATTCTAGTGAGGATGATATTGATGGAAGTGGGATGTCCTCAAGTTGGAAAGCACGCTTTTTGATTCATGCCATTTTTATTATGGGCCAAAATTTCCGATCAGATATGGAAAATCTGTTAGATAAGTATACTAAATTCATCAAATCACTTTGCGTATCTGAATCAGATAGTTCCGATATCTTACGTTGTATCATTTCGGCGTATGAACACGAACCTGGCACCCTAGCAAGCATTTTCCCAGTATTTTTAACAAGAGGTTTAATCACAACTACTGTACTTATTTCATGGGCATCTGAAATCGCATTTCCAATTCAGGCTAGTGATAGTGGTAGCAACTCTGTTGTTGATATGTGGGCATGGCAAAATATGTTGACTGGTATAGATTCATGCTTGACTTCTTGTAAAACTTCTGCGAAAGTATTGAGAGAGCTTTTAACTGCAGAGAATGCTCCTGATGATAGTGTCATAGAAGCTGCTCAAGCAAATGTTGAAGCAGCGATCACAGAAGCTCCTGTAGTTTTCGATCTTGTTATATCTCGCATTCTTACTGCTATCATGGCTCGTTATACCGCACTTGGTTACGATCCTAAAAAGAAAAGAACTGATGATGATGATGACGATGAGGGTCCTCCTCTCAATCTGGATCCATTCATTTTGGCTGCTACATCACTACTAAAATTTATACTCCGATCTTATCGCACAATGGAAACGGATGTAGACAGCGAAGAACCACTTGGTGATCTTGCGGGCGCTGTTGATGCAGCAGGCGGCCGCTCACTACCCGAGGATTTGCGTGCTGCTTTAGTTCCTTTTCTGTCTATTCCGTGAGCTAATTTTACTTCCACATCAAACAAATAATCAAGCATCTTTTAAAATCTAAAAATAGTACAGTACTCAAAAAAAATAACTCAACTTCAACGAAAAAATATATTACCGTTAACATTTTATTGCAGGTGATTGTTTATTTTCTTTGAAATGTCACCGCGAAATGCGCCTAGATGGGTGAGCGAGTGACAGGCATCAGTCGAGAGCCACAGAATAAAAATATTGCAAGTGCTAGGCAGCGAAACTTCACTTATAATTTCCGATCATAAAGTGGATTTATGCCTGGCTTCTCGTGATTTTTGATTCGCGTTTAGCATTAATAACGTTATCGTGGAGATGGGCATTGATCAAGAGTGTTTTGTTCATCCAGAGAGAATCAGCCCGGAGTTGATTTGTCCTATCTGTACGCAAGTGCTTGATAATCCAGTTCAAACTCCTTATGAACATTTATTTTGCGAGGATGAGCTTTTAGAATGGATGATACAATCAGATGTGTGTCCTGTGACTAAAGCGACTCTTAAGCCTGATGATATAAGGAAACCTGGTCGTATAATTTGCAATTTATTGGGAGAATTAGTGCGATTTTGTCCAAATAAAAGTGAAGGTTGTAAATGGCAAGGGAATAACTGTAATGTTCAAGCTCATATTTCAAAATCATGTGAATTTAAACCTCGAACTGAACTTTTAAAGGAGATTGAGACAAAGGATGCAACTATTGATAAGTTAAAGACACGGAATGATAAACTTCAGCTAAAAATAAAAAGTCTTGAATCGAATAATCGACGTTTAGCTGATACTGCAAGTGAATTAGAACGCAAATTAAAAGTCTATGATGCTTTCATCCGAGAAGCGGATGGTGGTGCTATTCCTGGATCTATTATGTCTGATGGTGCAGGCGAATCTCATCCTGTCAGTGATTTAGAGAGAATCGCTAGACTGAGACGACTTGAATCTCTAGAGGCTGAGATCAACTTCGATTACGGTGACACTGACGAAGGAGAGGAGTCTTCGTCGTCACATCACACATTCCTGATATCGTCTGGAAAGCAGAGTACAAGGAAAGATGTCATGGATAGTGGCAAAGACCAGAAAGGCGAGAACTCATCCTGGCATAAGGAGGGGAAAGATGATGATGAAGGTACTAATGCTGATGACAAGAAGGGTCAACTGCATTGGTTATGAAATCACAGTGACACTGACGTAGGAGAGGAGTCTTCGACGTCTCAATATCCACCCATTTTTTCGATTCTAATACTTTTTTTATATGTTTTTTAGTTCTATGTTAAAAATTGTAATATTAATAATTAAAATATATATTCGGTGTGCGTTAATTTATCTATCCCACATTAATTCACGCGGGTTAAAAGGAGTATTAAATTCAGTGATTCCCGAGGCCAAAACCAAATTAATTTTTTGTCCATCCTTTGCAGCATCGTCGTGACCTAGCCCAAACATTCCTAAAATCCCTGTGCTATGTACTTCATGATCACCCATCATTTGCATTTTTACAGCAGCAATAGCTTCTAGCATTACCAAAAGTCTTCGATCAATATCCTCTGCTGTTTCTGCAGGAATTAAGGGATTCCTTATCGCAGCAGGTTGAGACATGGCACGATAAACAAGCATAACCGTTTCACGGAATTTTTGTTTCGCAAAACTACTTATTTGACCATTACTAATAGTCTGCGCTGGACATGACTCAATCCACACTCCTAGGAAGGCTTTCATAGATGCAATATCCCTCAACATTCTTGGGAAAATTCCAAATAGAGGATCGACACTTTTTAGATCACCAGTCTGAGGCAACATACGGCCAGGGACTTGAGATACCGCTGTTTTTTGTGCTTCACGGAGCATACGTCGATACAAAGCAATGCTGATTACACCTCCTTTAGGTAGAATCATATTTGGAGGTAAATCTGGAACAAACTTTGTTACATCACGATGCATCTTGTCTGAATTTGCCGAAATAGTAAGTTCTAACATAGATTTAACACCCATTCCAACCATACTTTTAGCTTTTCCAAAAAAGCCTTTACGATGTCGCACAGCGCTACTATCAATACTTTGAGGGATGTATGGTGTGCCACCCTCCATAGGAATCTTGAGTGTAGTAGATGTAGGCCCCACATGATCTTGAGCTGTTACACTATTTAGTGGGACAAAGCACCAACCTGAACATAATTCGACAACGGGACCATTATGAAGCTCGTGTGATAAAGGTGTAATGTCATCTTCAAACTCTTCCTCCTCTTCTTCTACATCTCTTGAGTCATCAAGGTCAGAACCTCGTGAGTGCCCTCGAGTAGGACTCTCATCTTTTCCACGACGTTCACGCTTTCTGAGAACTTTACCAGCAACAGGTCGAACTCGAACAACAGTAGTAAGTTCAACAAACAAAAATAGTTTTTTTCTAGCAGCTTCTAATTTTTCCTCTCTTTGTGCGAGTTGCTGAGGGCCCATTGCTGCAGTTGGGGTGCTTTCCAACGTTTCATCAATACCAGGCAAAGTCGCCTTAAGGACAATAAAAGGATCTTGTTGAAGCATTTGCTGCTGCTGTATATTGAATCCTCCAATTTGTGTATCATCAGGCAAATCCTCCGGCATGAAAACCCATTTATCTTCATTCACAGTATGCTTGTATGCCCTAATACTAATAACATTACCTAAAAATTCAGGAGCAATTCCTGCTTCAGTTGAGGTGGGAGGTTTGTCAGTATTACAAATACAAAGTTTTATTGATCTAGAAACAATATCTCTCTTTCTTTCTTCAGTCTCTGATGGCACACCAGTCACTCGTAAGAAATTCATCTGTAGAAGCAAATGACCCATACTTGAGCTAGTTTCGTCAACAACAGTGCCACCACCTGGGCAGACAATATTATGTAACAAATGATTTTCTTCTTTGGAAACATTCTTTAATACTGAAAGTCGGAAATTTTGCGGTAGCCCTTGAAACATTGTTAGGTGTAATTCTGGATCAGGAATGCATGAAAATTGTAACTTTCTCATGGCTTGACGGACATTGACATCAAGTGCATTAATACGCCCATTATCGTTGATATAGGAAAAAATACGTTCAAATTCAATCCATGAAATCTCTCCATCTCCATCGACATCCAAGAATTGAATAAATGCATCAATCTCATATTGCTGAACAGTATTCATTGCTTTGTCACCAACATTACGTAACAAATAAGCTATTTCAGTGGAAGATAAACTACCACTTGAATCAACATCTAGATTTTTAAACATCGTATGAAGTGAATCACTGCTGATTTTTGTTGCATTTTTATACTGTTCGCGCATATATGGTATAATATTATCAATAAATCGATTATACTCCAGAATACCTTCATTCCTACGATCAATTTTGCTGAGTAACTGCTCCACGTCACTGGGAGGAGGAGATCGACCAAGCGCAGTTAAGACACGTTCCAATTCAAATGATGGAATTTCATTCTTGTTTTTAGTATCAAATATATCGAATACTTGTTTAACAGCGCGTTGAACACGTTCATCATATTGCTTTAGAATCTTTTCGGTGATCTCACAACGATCATCAGGAGAGCCACTATGGACAAAACTAGTAATTTCTGTTCTCTTATAATACTTACTATCCTCTTCATCACCCAAACCAACTTTTTCTAAAGCAGCAGAAAAAGCAGCAACATCAAGCTCGTCACTCTTCTTACCAGTACCAAAGCTCTTAAAAATAATCTCTAATGCAGTATCAGTAATAATAACACCAAGATCATTAAACATTTCCATACATCTCACTTTGTCAATTCTTTTCCCCTTAGAACTATATTTTGTGAGGTAAGTTGTAAAGTCATATCCTTGTTTCAGTCGGATAGAATTTAAATAAAAATTCCTATACATGACATTCCACACAGAGCAACATCCGAGAAAAGCAAGAAGTTCAGGATAATAAACACAATCTGATGACTTATCCTGGAAGGCCCGTAACAATTTACTGAGCTCATTTAAATCTATTCCAGTACATTCATCCTTAAGAGCTTGTTCCGCATCGGAATATGTAACCAAACCGGAAGCACGGGGGTCTACAGTCGCAAAAGTTCTGTAAAACAGTGTAATAAGTCGTCTTAGAGCCACAGAGTCAGATCCTCGCAACATCTGTTTCATGATACTCATACCAATCGATATTGGTGCCCGCTGGATAGGCTCGAATAATAGAAGCAATAAGTAGCAGTACTCAACGTCATTAGGATGAGTGCCGTCAGCAAATGATAAATTCTCAGCTAAAAGAGAGGATTCAGCATCTGTTAATTCCATTTGCTGATCTAGTACTCGTTGCAAGTCTCGCTTTGAGATGCGACCATGGAGTTCAGTATTGTCACGTGTCATAATAGCGCGCCTGAAGTCTTCTCTTGTACCTTCATGTGCTCTAGCTTTGCAAATTTTCTGATAAAGTGATTTTCCAAAAGCCTCTTTGTTACCCCCAGATACAGCACTAGATTTAGTGCCAAACATAGATTTAGTTGAACCTTTTTCGATTTCGGTCATAAGCATATCCATCTTTACCATACCACGTCGTTGGAATTTACCAAAAAGCAAATCAAATTCACCAGAACTGACAGGCAAACCCAATTGTTCAAATCCAGACATAATGTCTTCAATTGCCAGTTCCATGGTTGTTAACGAAATGGATTCTTTGTGGCTATCTCTGTCTCTGTCTCTATCTTTAGTACAAATAATGCTAAGATAATCAACTTCGCGAGATTTAAGTTTAGATAGACATGAGTGAACTTTATGCATAACTCGTGTTGATTCTGCCGAAACAGTACATAAAGCACAGAATAAGCCAACATCCATCGAACCAGTAGAGTCTGGGTCAAGGAAACCTTCAATATCTCCGATTTGTTCAGCAGATAAGCTACGACTTGAAATCTTCTGAAGACCACGAACAAACTGATCACGATCAGCAAATCCGGTGCTTTGCGTATCCAGCTTCATCATAGATCGAACTACATCTTTCACAGCAAGCTTTTTCTTAGACATCATCTCTTTCACAATTCGCCACACTTCTCTCGTGTCTCGCATCATCGCCTCTTCCATAAAGAATATTACAAAGTCATCAACATATGCTCCTGCGTCAATATCACCGAAACAAAAGGCTTCGAAAAGAGTAATTTCATCATCCTCTCCAAGCATTGAACTAATTTCTTGCATCGACTTTCGCATAGTTCTTTTAGACATAATTCCAGTACCTGCATCATCACAAAACGATAATAACGTATGATGAAGAGACTTATTTGATGTTTTAAGATAAAGTCGGATAGCCTCAGATAACTCTGATACAATTGAGCTCGATAGAATCATCTTACTTACATCACCATCCCTACCAGATTTTTGTCGACCCGACCCACTGCCTCGTTTACCTGATAACTTTAAGATG
>JACKZZ010019895.1_pt1 | contig 15894 bp, 10 predicted proteins | sample 8027871 | NCBI WGS metagenome assembly JACKZZ01 (sample SAMN15724774, study PRJNA655200) | protist metagenome | isolation source: fluorescence activated cell sorting (FACS) single amplified genomes of... | place: USA: West Boothbay Harbor, Gulf of Maine | collected 2000-07-19
AAGGTGGTACAAGTTGTAGCGGAAGATGCCGCTAAGTACCAATGCTACGCCGGTGGTACATGTCACGAGATTGATAGGGAATGTACTTGTTAGAATATAATCATAGAACATAGAGTATATATAACCAAAAATTACGACTTTTGTTACTATGTTTGCCAAGCATACTCGTATGCTACCTGACGGTCTGGCGAAATGGCTACCGCGTCCGACTCCTAATCGGAAGATTCTGGGTTCGAGTCCCAGGTTCGTCAATGAAATTTTTTTATTTCACCTGCTACACAATGCTACGAAAACCTTAAAATATTGTCTTAACACGAGGGGGGCAAAACAATAGTCATGTTAATTTTGCCTTATGGCGATGAGTCCAACTGTAATTTTAATAAAAATAATTACTCTATTTATTATTGATTTTTTTTTTAAATATAATAACAATACGAATTCAAGTTGCTCATAATAATCTTGCTAATAACACTAATAACAATACGAATACAAGTGCATCTAACGAAATTTTTCCACTTAATTATTAACGTATGTGTTTTTATATTATTATTATTATTAAATTATAATAATAATTATTATTTTTATTATTTTTATTATTATTATTATTATTATTATTATTATTATAATTTAATAATTTTTATCACCAACAATGCAAACAAGCACCTACGTATGATGATGGGAGTTGCTGTTGTTGCTGCTGTTGTTTTTCCAGGTGGTACAATGAATAATGTGGTACAATGAATAATACATCACCCTCACCCTCCTCTTCTATTGCACAGGCAACGCCAATAGAGAATGCATTTACGTTAATAATACTACTTGGCGCTATATTGTTAAACGTAGGTTTTGGCGCAACAATGAATCCAGACCAAATACTGCCGGAAATATTTAAAAATGATAATCGTAAGTCTATCAAGGATCAGTATAATATTGAACGCCCAGATAAACGCATCAAGTGTTGTGAAAAATTGTCTGTAAGTGGACCATTTGTCACGTGTCTAGGCATACAGCTGCTGCTCAATCCATTTTGGGGCTTCATATGCGCACAAATGACAACATCAGTACCAGCAAAAGTTATGGGAATACTAGTTATGTCCTCCGCCTCGGGTTTAGCGAGTTCATGGTTGTCGGTTGTAACGTACGGTGCTGTCGAATTATCGATTGTACTTACTATCTGCACAACCGTTTTATGTTTGCTATTTACGCCTTTTTACATTTTTTTATTTACACAAGTTTTGTGGGATAGTGGATCAAATGGTATTGTCATGAACTATGGTAATTTAATAGTAGGACTCTTAGTCAATGCAGTTCCGAACGCCTTGGGTATATATTTACGTAAAAGAGTTGGTGGTAAATGCGTAAAATATATCATTCTTTTTACAAAACCTTTTGGTCTGTTTGTATTAATTTTAGTCGTCGTCTCGGCTTTCGCTTTGTACCCGGTGGAGGATACAATGGGCAGCATGGGTGCCATGGTATGGTTTCAATGTTTACTAATGAATGGTGGTGGAATGGTAATGGGATATGCTATTTCCAGAGTGTTGGGCTTCGATGAAGTGTACCATCGTACAATAATGTGGGAAATTGGAAGTCAAAATCAAAACATTGCCGTTCAGGTGGCAAGCCTCAGTTACTTTGGCAAAATGCGGGCTACTATGTTAAGTTGGATTGTTATATATCAATTGTCGAGTGCCATTCTATCATTACCAACTGCAACTGTCATGAGATACAAATTTCCGACATACCAAAAGGAAGTGAGTGAGAAGGAGGAGTTTAATCTGGTTAGCCTTGACAATGAAGTGAAGCAAGATACTACAACTACTACCACTGCACCGGCTGAAGTCGAGACAGTTACAACAAGCAGCGAATAAATACACTATATTTTGTTGAAACAACTAAATTTACTGAGATTATAATTTTTATATTAATGTAACGCACCTGAAGAAAACAAATTATTTACTAAAAAAAAAGGTATGGTATAAAATTTTATTTAAAATTAATGAGTAAATTAATGAGTATATTGCCGATCAAAGGATAATCTGGAATCTGGAATCACACTGGCACACCCCCCTCCGATTTTACATTTTTTGTCGATTTCCTATCAAGTTGTTAAAATTTATTATACTAATATTGTACTTAATTATATTTTTTTTTTTGTACAGTAATAAAATCGGAGCGAGGTGTGATTCCAGATTATCCTTTGATCGGCAATATGAGATGATATACTATACTACTAATATAATTTACGATATAAACAGAGATGATGACGTTTTTTAAAGTTGGAGTGAGAAGTGGAGGCGAGATCCGGAGTAGGGAATTTAGAATACTAGGACAGATAGGGAGAGAGTTAAAATGTTTTAAATTATCCTAATAATGACATATTATACCTGGTATACTAGAGCTATTATAAAAAAAATAATTATTTATTTTTTAGATCTGATCGACAATATTATTATTATATTTAATATTATTACGAGTCGTATTATTATTAATAATTATTACTATACATGTACTACTTATACCAGCTTACACAATTCTACGACGACGTTGCAATTCTTATTCGTCATCTCATCATTTAAATCATTATTGCTCACCATTCTCTACATTATTTCTGTATTATTTTTTCAGCATTAAACACACATGGCCATATTAAAAAATCAAAATAACATATAAAGAAAAAGGTATGAAAAAATTTGAACTACAAGTTAAAGTTAGTGTAGATGAGAAAAATAAAAAGTCTATAAATAAATGCCAAAAACTAAAGGTTGTATGTGGTTGTGAAATCATTGTGATTCTCCTATTGGCATTATTCATGACTTTCTCTTTGTTCCTCATATACGTGAACTACGTTATTCGTGGTGTTACGGAGGGCTATGTATTTTTTGCTTTGGGTACTGCATATTGTTTCCTTGTAGCATCTTTTATATTTCGCGTCATGAAAGCAATTTTTTTTCCAAACGGTGAAGAGAAACATAAAGATAAAACTTGGAAAGTTAATCCACTACATGCACAGGAAGAAAAAAAGGTAGTTTCAATAGATAAGACGGCAGAAGAGCCTGGCGTGGTTAGCAATAACCAGTCCAAATTAGTGCATTGCCTTTTCCTTTTCAAACGATGGTATCTTAATGTCTTTGATGTGAATGGCAAGTATTACTTGGTAAAAATGTATATGGCTGAATTTTTTGAGCACATACAACAAATATATTGTATACTATTCATTCATGTCTGCTTAATGTCTGTTAAATTGACACTTTGTATCTGTATAGTTGTAAGTTTAGAATTGGCTGTTAATTTGATTGTAACCTTTAAGTTGGACTCTCAAGTGAAACGCGATCGGTTAATATTTTTAGATTTATTTACAGACATTTTTTTGCTTTCATTTCCACTTATGTATTCGTGGTTGTCAGTTCAAATTCCGGTGTCCATCGCTGATATGTATGCTATAATAATTTACCCAAGTATATCCATTTTTCTTAAGTTTATAGATATCTGGGAAGACTTTCTTCAAATTGATTTACAGCGTGTAAATATTAAAAATACGAAACAGTTAGGGACTACAAGGAGCCGGAAGCGACGTAGCGTTTTAAGTTTATCCCACAACAAGAAAGTTATTGAAGAGCAGTTGGAACAATTTCCATTGTTGCTGCGGTACATTTTTTCGGCAATAAATGCTTTTTTTTTAATTTTCTTTGTTGGCCTTGGATGTTTCCATTTATTAAATAAGCCTTCAACTGCAGCTTGCAACAACATTTATACAAAGAGCGTTTGGGAGGATGGATGCTTAGTGGAAGTTCCTTTCTGCCAAAACCCACTTATTGCAAAATGCGATTGTGCTGTGTTAACAATGACAAATTATTCTCAGGCGAAGCTGCCTGATTCTTTTGGCAATTTGTCGTCATTAGTTAAATTAGGTATATATTTCAGCAAGATAGAAAAATTACCAGATAATTTTGGAAATAATCATAAAAAGATTATAAGTCTGTGGGCTGTTAACAACAAGTTAAAGTACTTGCCAGAGACAATTGGTAACTTAAAGAGTTTGATGAGTCTTTACGTTTGGAATAACCATATAAAGTCTTTGCCTAATAGCATTGGAAATTTAAAGAGCATGCTTTACTTCTATGCTTGGAACAATGAATTATCATCCCTGCCATCAAGCATTGGAGGGATGGAAAAATTGCTCAATCTGTGGCTATTTAATAATAAATTGAAATCGTTACCAAGTAGCATCGGGGACTTGAAATATCTCGATTCACTTTACGTATTTAATAATCGACTAACATCGTTACCTAATTCTATTGGGGCAATGGACGGTTTAAGACGTCTATGGATTTCAAATAACCAGGTATCCACGTTACCGGATAATATTTTGAAGTTGAAACAATTGAATTTCCTTTTTGCATGGAACAACACATTGAAGAATTTGCCAACTAATTTAGGCAACTTGGAGTCCTTAAATCGTGCTGACTTTCGACATAATAATCTTATAGATCTGCCATCAACAGCAAACAAGCTGCATCAAATTGAATATTTTTACTTAGCTGGAAATCCTATATGCGGTGAGAACCATTTTGAGCAAAATCTTCCAAGAAACTTAAAAAACACTGCCAATGCAATTTGCGAACGGCAATGCTCAATAGATTGTCCATCTGTCATGTTGCTCCAAGACGGCTGCAACGGTTGTATAAATTTTGGATGCGACGATAATGACTATAATTACTATTATGTAGAAGAATACTATAAAATGCCGTTTTCTGTAGAACCAAAAGAAAATTCTGGATGTAATACTAAAAAATGTGATTTTGACAAAGGTCTATGTCCAGCGAAATAGATCATATTTTTAACAGAAGAATACTATACTACTACAACAAAAGTATAATAATAATTATTATAATAGTTTCAGTATAGTAGAAGACGACTATATTAATATAATATAATAAATATTCCTATAATTAATTTAAATTATAATAATAATAATAAATAATAATTATTATTATTATTTATTATATTGTGTGTGCTACTGCCATTTTCATCTTACACACCATAACATAAATACTAATAATAATTGAAAAAATAATAATAAGCTTAAACTTCCAGAAATACGACAGGTTTGGTAGCTCAAAGCTGTACTAGTGACTGTACAAATAAATACACACAATTTTTGATTGGCTCCTAAAATATTAGCATGTACACAGCATTAAAAAATATATATATTACGTATCCTGTGCAGGTAGAATACAGTTCATACACTATACTAATACACTGACTCTAACCCTACTAAGCTAAAAATAATTTCAATATATAATATAATAATAATAATAATAATAATATATATAATATACTGTATATAAATAAAATATATTATTATTATTATTATATATTTATTATTTATTATATTTATTATTATTATTATTATTATTATTATTAATTATTATTTTTTTTTTTATATTTAATAATAATAATATAATTTGTATTTACTTGTGGTGGTCCAGTTACAGCGGTGGTGGCTAATGTCTATACGTATACGACAAGAAAAAGAAATTGCTGCAACGATGAAATACACCATATTATTAACAGGCATTGCATTACTGCTGCTAATATCTACACCACCAGCAAATTCATTAATTCCTACGTATCATGGCTGTATAACCAGTAAAGCAAAATCGTATAAATATTGTGACACAACACTATCAAACGAAGAGCGTATTGATAGCCTAATATCTGAATTAACGTTGGAGGAAAAAGTGAATCTTGTTGCTCCTGATTCTGCACTTGGCTCGACGTGCAACGATCATACTCATGGTGTTGATCGTCTCGACTTTCCGCCATATATGTGGTTGGTTGAAACGAATACTGCAGCTGCATCAAAGTGTTACACAGAAAATGTATGTGCAACCACTTTTAACGGTCCACTTGGGTTAGGGGCAAGTTTTAATCGTACAGTATGGTTTCAGAAAGGCCAAGTGATCTCAACGGAATTGCGTGCTTTCAACAACCACAATTGGCCAAGAGGCACAGGGAATCAAGATTATATAGGCATTACCGGCTATGGACCAAATATTAATATTGCAAGAGATCCTCGATTTGGACGAACCTCTGAGTTGCCAGGGGAAGATCCATATTTATCAGGCCATTACGCCAAAAATATGGTACGTGGAACAATGGAGACAGATAAAAATGGGCATCCACGTATGTTGACATACCTCAAACATTTTACTGCATATAGCACTGAAACCAATCGAGGGCATGATACTTATAATATTTCAATGCATGATTTTTTTGATACATATTTAGCACAATATAAAATAGCATTTACAGAAGGCAACCCGGTTGGTGCAATGTGCAGCTACAACGCAGAGAATGGACACCCTAGCTGTGCAAATGATTTTATTTTGAACCAAGTCGTACGAAAACGATGGAATCAACCAAATGCACATATCACAACTGATTGTGGTGCCGTCTCAAACATGTTAGGCCCACCAGTTAATGCCCCATCAAATATATATGCAACTGCCTGGAGTAAGTACTACTGTACAACGGTTATGCAAACAAATACATTACTAACAAAAAAAAATTCAATAATCATTTAAACGACATCGCAATTAAAAACACATCATTAAGCTATAAACAATGGAACGGATTTGGAAATGGGAACAACATTATGGAACCAAACATTGGTTGAAGCTGTTAAAAATAATATAGTAAGTGTTGAAACAATTGAAGAAAGCATTCGTCGTGGGTATATTCATCATTTTAAGGCGGGAAGATTTGATCCCATTGAATCCGTTGAATGGAGTAACATAGGAATGGGTGTTGTTAATTCAACGAAGCACCGTGCTATTCAATATGATGCTGGTTTACAATCGGTTGTACTTTTAAAAAACGACAAAAAAGTATTGCCTTTGCAAAAAGGCAAAAATATTGCTGTTATTGGCCCAATGGGCATCACACACAGTGGATTATTATCAGATTACGCAGGTGATCAACAGTGTTTTAATGACCCGAATAATAATTGCATTCCAACAATTGCACAAGCAATTCAAGAATATAATATTGGTGGTGCTACAACAAGTGCAAAAGGCGTTGATGTTAATAGTACATCTACATCTGGAATTGCAGCTGCGTTAAAGTTGGCAAATAATGCTGATGTTGTAATTTTAGCATTAGGCATTGACAAAACAATTGAACATGAAGGCCATGATAGACCAACAATTGGTTTACCTGGACAGCAAGAAAATTTGGCAAAACAAGTGTTGGCAACAAACACACCAGTTGTTTTAGTTTTGAACAACGGGGGCCCATTAGCAATTGACGATCTAATGGAACCGTCGTCTACAATTGTGGAAGCCTTTAATTTGGGTGCACTAGGTAGCAAACCATTAGCGGCGTTAATGTTTGGCGAAGCAAACAAATGGGGTAAAATGCCTTACACTGTCTATCCAAAAAATTATATATACGAACAAAGTATGCAAAATTATGATATGGCAAAAGCACCTGGGCGTACATATCGTTACTATACAGGGACGCCGTTGTTTAAATTTGGAGAAGGTCAAAGTTACACAACATTTGATTTAAAATGTAAACATGATGAATTAACAAAAGATTACTATTTAAATATTAAATGTATCTTGAAAAATATTGGTGATATGGATGGTGATGAAGTGATACAAGTGTACCATACTGTTGGGGATGTAAGTAACTGTTTTTTATTTTAGTAGCAATCACTCTTATTTTCCATAAAAACAACATATTTCTTGTTTACAATGTTATCTAACATTTCTGTTTCGGTGCATTGCGGTTTATAGAACATACGCTCCAAAGCAAAGCATCCTATTGCTATTAAAGAATTAGTGGAGTTTAAGAGAGTTACTGTTGTGGAGAACAGTGAAGTGGATCTTGAATTCTCTCTAACAAAGGATGCATTTGATGTAGTTAATGAAAACGGGGATAACGTTATTTATTCAGGAGAGCACAGTATTTTGTTAGAAAGAGGTACTAAAGATGATACCGTTGAAAAATTTACTTTTACATTGTAGAGAAAGATTACATGTGTTAAAATGCGAAGTCGTACCAAAAAAATATCTTCATGTGGATATTTTGGTTAATTATTAAAATATTACCAATTGGTAATATTTTTTTTCTTTTTATTATTATTATTTCTCTGTTTTATTTTATTATATTTACGCTGTTAGCACGTTAGGAAGTTAAGTATTAAAACAATGTACTTTTTTTTTTTTGGTAGTAGTAATAATAAATAAGCAGGACGTAATATTATAACAAGGGCAAGGCAGAGAAGAAGAGAGAGAAAAAAAAGATTAATAATAATAATAATAATAATAAATATAATAATAATAATAATAATAAATAAAATAATAATGTAGTATTATCACTTCAATTTAATAATAAATCATCATCATCATCACTATATAATATTTTATTTTATTATTCTTCTAATTAATTATTAATAATAAATTATTTATCAATTTTTAATACATCATAATAATAAGCGGTATATATATACGTAGACACAAACGATATAACATCAAGCAGCAGTACACCATATTCGTATAACAATCATACATGCAATAATTACCACGAATGAATGCACGCACACATACACACATAATATAAAATTACAATATGTTACACAACGCGCCGAATACTACAAATAACAAGAGAAAGCCTTGCCTGCAGACTTTAAAACGACTACAGTTACGACGAAATTACAATATGTTACACAACGCGCCGACTGCTACAGATAACAATAGAAAGCCTTGCCTGCAGACTTTAAAAAGACTACAGTTACGACGACGGAGCAAAGTAGCGAAAAGGAGGGAAAATGCCAGAGAAAAGCTGGAAGAAGACGAGTGGGGTAACAAGGGGGGTGACTTTAATGTAGAGGAGCTATTAGACCGTCTTGTAGAGAATTTTATAGTAGCGAAAGCTCCTCCACCACCGCCGCCGTCTCCACCTCCGCCAACGCCTTCAGAAGCAAGAAAAAGCTTGGTAATTACTAGAAGAAAAAGTCAAAGGTTTAATGATTTGTTACAACTTTATAATCCAACTATAGCCGATCATTTCGAAAAAGCATCATACGATAACAATAGTATTGCACAAAAAAAAAAGACAAAAAGACGCAGTTTAAAACTAGATTCATCCATGATAGCTAGCAAGGATACGCGCAAACAGAGGCCATCAAATCTAGAAAACAATATAGATTATCTCACAAAGAAAAAGATACTGCATGAATCAGATTATGAAAAATTATTAGAATTGTTAAAAACAATCAACCCGCATGCTATAATACAGCAAGATGGCGCAATTAACAATTATTTCATCAATTGGCGAAAAGTTCAACATTGTATACGAGAAGAATTTCTTTAGTGTTTTTTTAATTATTATTGATAAAATATAGTTCGTAAAGGGGTTTTAATATTCATGTGAAAATGTCTCAGAATAAGACGTGTTGTCTAGATTCCGAGCCGTAAAATGTTTTGATTATATGATAATATTTATAAACTTAGTATATGTACACACATATACACTAAATTTTATTTGTATAATATATATATAGAGAGAGAGGTAAGGAATTATCATGAAAGTATGATAGAGAACTATCACATATCATATGATATCATACTGAAAACATCATAAAAAGTTCTATTGATAATGATATGTATATATTGTACGTGTATAAAATATTATCTAAGAGAAACGTATTGAGGGTAAATAAAATTTTATAAATACGCGCATAATTATTATTATTATACAAATACGCTTCATATATTTTGGGTGTACAAAATATTATGCATATATCCCGCAGCAGGATATTTATAATTACATTTATTTCCTACTCGTAAAAATATACACATGTTATTTAGTTGCGCCCAAACCTCCCTATCGAATCCGAATCCGAACGTCGGGGACAAATTTTTCGTTGGATTCAAGGCTTTCTTCACTGTTGTTGCTATCCTCGTCCGAATTTTCATCGTCACTTTCTTCATCGATATCTACGGTCAACATCATGTACTTTTTCCCTGCCAATTCGTTCTCTTCACACCCACTGATGTCTTTAACAAGTTTTGACAATTTAACATTCGACCTTTGATCAATTAATTCATCGTCCAGGAAGTCGTTATAAATTGTTACGGGGTTGGTCCCGGCAGTTGCAATCAACGATAAAGGTGATCCGTAAGTCTCTTCGAACCAATTTCTAAATTCTTCAAGAGTCATGTCCTTTTCTGTTTCAATTGCGTCCCACGATGTAAACTCTTTCCCGCAAAATTCCAGGCGCTCTGGCTTCGCAGGTTCAAACTGACAAAATAAATTTATTGCCAAATTAAAGTTTGAACTTCGAAAGGTCTCGATATTCTTACATTCTTTCTCCTTCTTTGCGTTGAAAAATAATTTGTACAATTCAAACATGGCAGCGCCGGTAGCCAGGGCTGTCGTAGTCGCTACTGCCGGTATTATCCGCCCGACGATTTGTGTGGACCTCATTTTATCAGCTTGTGGTATACCGTAAGATGTTGCACGAATGTTCGATGTAGCCGTCACGAAGCTCATGTGAAAATTACTGTCATCGTCCTTTTCAAACTCATCTATTGTATATTTGCATTCCTTGCGATTCTCCAAAGAAACGTCTTCAATCGAGGCCAAAAGCTCGCTGTACAATTTCGCTAAGTCACTCTCCTGAACATCCTCAATTACTGCTTTACCACCAAATTCCTTAGCTTCTTGCTCGCTGGATGCTACTTTCAAGTTTTTGTTCGGGGAAAACTCCGGAACTTCCACAGATGCAAGAATAGTTTCAAGATCCAAAGCTTCAAAGATGTCTATTGCTTCATCGTTGCTCTGCGTCAAACAGAAAATATTTGCCCGCAAGTACGCGGAGGCTTTTATGAAATCAATGTGCAAAGGGTTAGATGAATCAAACCTAATGGGTATGGGGCATTTTTTCCTGCCATTCCAAAATTTCGTTGGCTTATCAACGGATTCACCACCTACCACTTTATCTTTCGGGTAAATGACTAGAAGTTGTTCGATTGTGTTTTTGAAACAATCTTCAAACAGCAGGCGTGCCCATTTAACGCAGTCCTCTATCGTGGCTGGGGCATTCCTTCCTCGCATGCTTTCAATGTATCGCAAGTATTTCAGTTTTGAATTGGGTGATGAGCGTTCTATTTCTTCCAAATAAAGGTCTTTCCCTTGGTTCAAATATTGCAAAGCCTGGGTTGGCTTTTGAACAAATTCTGTGTAAAATTTGTCTTGCGCCCATGCTAGAGTATGCTCAATCAAGTATGGAAAACTTTTTAAGGTGCAGACAGGAATGTCGCCTTCGTCCTGATCCTCGGGTCCTTCACTATACCCTTGCGTAACATGCGGCACGATCGGCTGGACATTTGCTTTTGTACCGAGGGTGCCCGATTCTAACAGGGGCTTTTTGTAAAACCGACACCTGCTATCGACGTATTTCCTAGCGTCAACATTGTCCAAAGCATTCACAACAACGTCGATGCTGTCCCAAAAATCATCGTTAAATGTTGATTCGGTTTCAGGGGCAACTTTCGTAGTTCTCACGCCGCTGTTACCCCCCAATCCCTCAAAATTGAGAGAAGGATTCATTGTCCTCGCAGCCGCTGCAGCTGCTACTGACTTCATTTCGCCTATATTTTTGTCTCGAAACAAAAATTGTCGATTTAAGTTTGATATTTCGACAGTGTCCATGTCAGTAACTACGACACGGCCGTTACTTTTGTTGTTCTCGTCGATAATTTCCCTAGTTCCTAGGCCAGTCATTGCAAAATTCTTCAAATATTCGCAGCCTAATGCGCCAGCTCCGACCAAAAATATTGACGCGTTGTTTAAGCGTTGCTGGAATGATCGCCCAAATACTACAACCTGGCCATCGTATCGACAGCCCAATGGCTGGACATCAGCTTCTTCCAGTGGAGCCCCTTCCTCTCGGGACCACAAACGTGGAAGCGACGCTGCTGAGTCAAAATGAAGCCACTGGTTTAGTGGCATGTATTTTCCACTGCATGCCTTGATGACCTCCTGGCCAACTACTCCGCCAAACAAGGCTGCCATCGGATTCAGGGATCCTCTGGATCCGAGAGTCAGAGTCATAAGCAACTGCTCTGTTGAATCTATAAGTTGCTGGAATTCTTTGGGTTCCAAACCTTTGATGCTTTTCCTAAAAATATTTAACGCGTGCTCAACAACGACCTTCGCGTCACTTACATTGCCTGGACGGGGTAGGTGTCCTTGCCCATTCTTTTGAAAGGCTAACAATGCTCTCAAGTAAGCAGCTAATTTTTTTGGTTTTTGGACATCTGAATAATCAGTAATAACCATTTTTGAATCATCCATCGCGTCGTTGTAAAACGACTCGCAAAAGCTAGTATGCCAAACGGACGTTGGTTGTTTCGCCTCCGTCCAGTACCCTGACTTTGATCCACGATCACAATGATTCTTAAGTTCTTGAAAGTGAACATCATCCAGAGTAAGACGAAACATAGTTTGATCACGGATTTTTCGAGGCGGGCGGTTGCCCTCCGTCACTATCCTAACAATGGGTTGCACCTGATAGGTTTTCGCTCCAAGCGAATTCTCAAAATGTGCATATCCAAACCCACTTAGCCTGACCCAATCATTTTCTGACAAACCATGCCTGCTGTCTTTGTCTGTTTCAATAACAATAGTGTTCTTCAAATTTGTCTCAAACTCGATGCCACACACTATACCCGTTTTTGGATTTTCCCCGTTGTTGTCTGACACCGTAAACTGTTCTCCAAAATCACTAAATGCATATCCATAAAGGCCATAGGAACCTGTCGCTACGAAACAAATGCCCTTTTCGTGACAAAAACTGCTTATACGCTTCAGGTCTTCTTCCTGCCCATCAACTATTACTACTACAGTGAACATACCTATACCACTGTCATCGCACACCAACGTTTTATTTTCAAAAATCTGTACAGGGGTGAGATCATTCAACTCCTTCAGTTTAGTAAACGCGGCTTCCGCCCGTGTTGTCGAAACCGGGCCATTTTCGCTGCTACTGTGCTTAATGTCGCTCGCGTTGGCGTAGAAATGAGACGACAGATCGTTGAACGTCACCGGCGATGGATCATGAATATAGAAAGATTTTACACCAGCCAGTATCACATTCTTACAAATTTCGAGTCCTAAGCCCGACAAACCTGATACAAGGACGTTGGAGTGCATCATACGAGCCATTGCAGCTATCCCAAAAACGTACAATTGACGAGAATATTTTCTTATGCACTTGTCAGAGACCAGATATTCCGAATCATCGGAACCCTTTAAAACGTTCAGGTGGGGAACTTCTAATGGCGCTGATACATTCGATAGGCAGCAGGTTCCACGCTTAACAATTTTATTGGCATGAAGCGCCGTTTTTTTCGCCTCCTCGGTAACTACTGAAGACATAGGTGCAGACCAGACTGGTCAAGGGCTTTTCTTTGCTCAAAAATGGGGTTGTAATTACTGGTGCGTGCCTCGGTAGGCAAACCGGCAAAGTTCAAGTTTTAACATTTATTAGTTGAGGCATCTATTTTAGTTCAAAGTGTGTGTCATCTTCTGTCATCGAAATATAATAATAAATAATAAAAAACGACGTGATGATGATGATGAATTTTGATGATGATGATTGATGAAAAAAAAAATTATTACCTGGGGTATAATATTTTAATTTATTATTCTAATTATTATAGCACTATATATATATATCCCTAAGCTGCTACAAGTGATTGTATACAATCACTTGCAGTTTGCGAAAATTTTACCGTTCGCTCTTGAACTACGCTATGTACAAGTTTTTTTTACTTTTTTTAATATAAACACAGCATTAGCATAATTGTTGAACCTATGAAACTGATTTTATCAAAAGATCCAAAATGTCATTTCCTTACCATGATAATAGCATTGATTTATGTGACTGTTAAGGACTTCGCGCAATTTTTGTGGTAATATTTTGATATGTTTAGTTGGAAAGATCTTATTGGAATTATGAAAATCTTTCATCAAGTTTATGATGAATATTTTCTTAGATAAAAAATATTTTTCTCATTGGGATAAATCTGGAATATCTCTTTGATGCGAAAAATGCAATAAAAATCCAAATGTCTGACAGGGGAGATGAAAAAAATAATTTTTTTTTTCTCTTCTCCTCGACGAGGTGCGCGCACGCATGCATGCATTTTTTTTTTTTTTTACACAACAAGTGCCTCCTGCCTCCTGCCTGCTCTGGGCCTACTGTATTTTCACTTTTTAATTTTACATTATTTAATCATTATTATTAGTAGTGCATTATCCGGAGTAGGGAATTTAGAATACTGTACAATCCTATATTCTTACTATTATTTATTATCATTATTATTATTATTATTATTATTATTATTTTACTATTATTTATTATTATAATTATTATTATTATTATTTTTTTACTATTAAATACTACTCGTTACCTTAAATATAATTTAGTGTATTAAGCAATTCAGGAAATTGTGTGTGAAAAAAAAAACGACATACAGAAAACAAACGACAAACGAAAAAATTAACAAGGATAACAAGGGGCTTCCAAGTGATTGTATACAATCACTTGGCATTTTTTTATGCAAGTGATTGTATACAATCACTTGCATAGTAAATAGTGTTATTTTTATATAGGTCTGTAGTCTTTTTTTTGTACTTGTGGATTAAGGTGAGAAAAAGTTAGGGATATTATAATATTAATTATTTATTATTTTTATTGTGCTGCTATTCTTTATTATACCTATATTTTTATTTTTTATTAATCTATTATATTTTTTTTACTATTTTATTATATTATTATTATAGCACTATATATTTTTTATATTATTTTGATTTCTGCCTCTCTTACCAGCTTACCTATAATATGCTTTATGATGCTCTTTGCTCTTTAGCATTATTATCTTCAACATTTTTTTTTATTATTATCACCACTATTTTTTGTAGTATTACGTAGTATAGTAGGTAGTACGTATAGTAGTAGTAATTAATTATGCACATCTTGCTTTCTTACTCCTTGCATACTTGCGCGTAGTGCAGTTTGTCGTCACCACTATACAAAAAACATACAATACAATAAATTATGGCGTCTGCTGTATATCAAATGCACGAACAAGTTCCAACTTCCTCGCAACCAACTGTGTCTGAAGCATTATTTAATCATAAAAATGGTGTAAAAAACTATGGATACGAACGTCGCTTTGGAAAATATGATACCACTCCACTGTATAAATTTGAAGAACCAGTTCAATCTTGGGATGTGCATGTCTATTTTAATAGCGAATCAGAAGAAGAAACCATATTTGCATTAAATTTGCGCTTCGAATCTTTGCACAAATTTCCAAACTTAACTGTGAATAGACCATACTCGTATCCAATTGGACCCCATCCTACTGCAATGTTTAGTTGTGAACTACATACACCTACTCAAATGTCTCAGTATTTATCATGGTTTTGCACTAGACGTGGCAAATTGTCAGCACTAGTCCACCCAAATACTGGAAATCCATATTTGTAAGTTTCGTTCTTCTTCTCAAATTTTTAGTTATCAACGCATGCTCTAACCATATATAAAACATACATACATTTCTTTTTTTAGAGATCACAAAGAGTTTTGTTATTGGATTGGACAACCTCTACCATTAAGATTAGATATTTTCAAACCACCTTCTTCAGACCAAAAATTGTGATTGTAAACTATAAAGAAAAACAAACTGTAAATATATAAATGTGATGATCATAACTTTTGCAACAAATTGTCCAATCGAATTTAAATGCTTTGTGTTACTGATACAAACTACTAGGGATAGGTCAAAAATGGAATATCCTAATAATAAT
>JACKZZ010018109.1_pt1 | contig 15893 bp, 5 predicted proteins | sample 8027871 | NCBI WGS metagenome assembly JACKZZ01 (sample SAMN15724774, study PRJNA655200) | protist metagenome | isolation source: fluorescence activated cell sorting (FACS) single amplified genomes of... | place: USA: West Boothbay Harbor, Gulf of Maine | collected 2000-07-19
ATAAGAATAAGCGTGATTTTGATCGATTTTCGGATCCATTTTGTTCGGATGGTTCTTGGTCAGAAGTGCAACTTTCATCCACTATACGTGCAGAAATGGTCATGGCTAGTGCGACTAGTAGTGATAGTAGCCAAATAGCAACAATGTCATATACAGGTCAATACGCTGGACAATTTACTGGAGCACTTAGATGCGCTTTTAGTGACAGAAAAACTATTCGATCAGCATCGCGACCAGGACTTTATGGTGCTGGATATTTAGCAGTAGCAACTGGAGCTCAAAGTAATTCATCAATTTGGATTTATGGCGAACGTACAAAAAAATGGCGCAATTCGGAATTATCAATTGATCCTGCATTCCTTTCAACTGCAAACAGTAATAGTAATGACAATAGTAGTATTAGTAATAGTAGTAGTAATCTTCAAGGTTATCATTCTACACTTGATTATGCAAGTACAAAAAGTTTACAATTAGTTAAAAGTAATATTCCAGTAAGTGAAATTATCCAAGGTCCCGTGCAGCGTATTGTTGCTTTGCAGTGGATCGGTGATCATACATTGGTGTTATTGACATGGAGAAGTAAATATGTTCAATCGATAAATAAATCCACCTCCAACACTACAACATCATCATCATCATCTACTAAGTATGCTGCTAATATTGTATATTGTTTAGAAATTATATCAAGGGCAGTTACTATTGAGTCCTTGAGGGTAGGAAAACCAAAACCTGAATCACATCAAATTATATTTTTACCAAAGAATATAAATAATAAACATAAACATAAACATGAACATGAACATGAACATGAACAAATAATTGAATTTGAATTTGAACCAAGTTTCATGACAATTACGCATGATATGTCTACACCAACTGGAAGTAAAATTGGTATCTTGATTGGTACGGACAATCAATGTCTATTAGCATATAATTTAAACATTAATATAAAACGTGAGAAAAGTAGTAGTAGTAGCAGTAGTGGTAGTAACATGTATCATAGTGATGTAAATACTGTTTATACAACTACTGGTTTATGGTTTGACGTCATTGATAAATCAACAGCGAGTGACATAAATAGCGTGAGTATGAGTATGATAAGGAAAGCAGTATTATTATTGCGATCAAATGGAATGTTTGGTATTGGTATTTTGCATGTGAATGGGTTAGTATCGATTAGATTACCTGAAAGTGATGGTGCTTTATCGTCATTCTCACAATGTTTACCTGGCCGATATTCTGATATGCATGCTATCGAAGGTGAAGAGCTGTGGAAGTCTAAATCTTCTGCTGCAACGAATGAAAATACAAAGATTCAAACTCAATCAATACTAGTTGATGAATCTGCCAATACTGCTCTTGTTCTTCATCCTAAAGATGGAAAAAGTGCAACGCTATGGGCACCCGTTGCCTCATTGATACCACCCTTAAGAAATGTATTAGGGGGACTTTTATTGCCTGTTACTTCTATTCCTTCAACTCATTCTTCATTAATACTAGGTATGCGCTCAGTTAATGGATTACTTTTAGCAATTTCACATAGAGGAACTATTGGAAGCGTTTTAGAAAATAAGCCAAAATCATCATGCGAAGGTATAGTATATGGAGTATTGAGCGGTGTACCTGGTGGAACATTAGATGTTCATTCAATACCATTAGTAGCATCAGTATTATTAGCATTAGCATGTTGTCGTTCAGAGGATGCTGTAATACTTGGTCGTGCATCCATTGAGGCATTATTTTCTTCAAATTTAGGATTATGGCCGACAATTGAAGAACTTGAAAATACACTTAAAGATTTATTGGAACAAAAACGTAATAAAGATAAAGAACTTGGGCGTGGACGGAGTAGAAACGAAATCGGAAGTATTAGTGATGATCAATCATTAAATAATGGTGCATCTAATAACAATAACAATAACAATAACAATAACAATAATGATGACTATAAGAATAGTAATGCCGTTGTACGTGTTGATGCAGAGTCTCCAGCTATGGCAACAATTTTTGCTATAGCATCTTTACCAGAAAGATTAGGTCTAGTACGTTCCACAGGAACTGGAACTGAAACTGAAACTGAAACTGGAATAAAACATCAAAATAAAAAAATGATGATATTAAGAACAAATACTAATGATAGTAATGGAATCTTGAATACTAGAAAAAAATTAACATATGCGGTATTACTGAAATTTATATATGAAGTGAAACCATTATTATTTTTTGAATTAACAAGTAGTATGGGTAGGAAATTAGAACCAGATATTGGTAAACAATACTTATTACCAATAGCATTACGAAGTCCATATAGTTCAGTTATTATAAGATCGCCTTTATCATTATTTCAAGAATGTTTATCAAATAATTTATTATTATATTCTGCAAGATATTTAACATTAGCTTGTGAGCATATTGGAGGTACATCATCATTTCAATCAAGTTTAGAATGTATATCATTAGCAATGGAATTGGCTTCTAAGTTATTAAAACAATGTTGGTTTACTTTAGGATTGGAATGTCTTGAATTTTGTATAAGATTAGAAGGATTAATTTGTAGTATGGTTTCAGTTGAAAGAACTCGTCGTAATCGTAGTGGTAATGGAAATGGTAAGTTTAACAACAATACTAATAAATCTAGTTCTAGTTCTAGTTCTAGTTCTAGTTCTGGTGGTATTTTTAGTGCTTTGTGGTCAGCTATTGTAGATCTTGATGATGACATTAAAGGTGAATTTGGGGAATCAATAGATACTAGCCATGCGATAAATTTCAATACTAGTGGCAGTGGTAGCAGAAGTGGTGATGTGTTTTCATCAGTCAAAATAAAATTAGGTTCAAAAAGATTTGATGAAATTTTAGGTTTACGTGTAAGTGCAAATAGTAACATATTCAGTCATAGTAATAGTAATGGTCATAGTCATAGTCATAGTAATGATGCAACAACAGATGTAGTTTTAGGTAAATCATTTACATCAACATTATTATCATTAATAAGTGATTGGCAATTAAGTGATAAAAATAGTTATCATTCATGTGGTTTAACAATGATGACATTAATTACAAATGAAAAAACTGTTGCGTGTATGATATATCATTTACAAAGTGCTGTTATAGAAAAATCTATTAGTAATAGTAATAGTGAGAGTAATAGTGACAGTATTATTGTAAAAAATCACGATGGAGATGGGTGTGTGGAAGTTTTAGGAACGGTTCGTGGTTTAGTTGAAGCTTTTGGTTTCAAAGAAAATACAAGTGTAAGTACAAGTATTGCTTCTACTCATAAGCGTTTGAATGAATGTATTGGTTATGTTTACTTAAAACAGCAATGTAGTAAAGAAGTGGGATTACGATCGTCTTTTATGCATGGTCTTGAATTGCCAGCATCATGTTATCCAAATGATGGTTCCATACGTTATATACAACTTATAAGAGGTGTTATTCTAGCATATCTGTTGATTGATGATATACATTCTGCTGCTGTATTATCAGCATCAATAGGATTGTATTATGTTGCATCAGCTATACATGAATTAAATATAAAGTCATTTGAAAGAAGTATTATGATTATTCAAACAGTATTAATTATACCACAATGTGGGACACTATTAAATGATTTAGTTAGTGTTGATAATGATCTTTTGAAAACAGCAGAAGATATTGCTGGTAAACCGAATGCCCCAACTGATGGTCTTCGGTGTATATGCGTTGCTACTGGTCTTCGAGATGCATGTAAAGACAGATCTCTACTTGAATCTATAAATTTTATTGAAGAATATTTGAAGGGAGTTAGATAAAAATGTAGGTGGAAGCGGTGAAAAGTGAAATTTGATATGTGTCTATTTGATATGTGTCTTTAAAATTTGAATAGAAGTAAATGTAGAAGTAAATGTAAATGTAAATGTAAATGTAAACGTAAATGATGCAAATTTGTTTTAATTTTACTGAAAAATAAATAAATTTTGTTTCACAACAAACTTAAAAGGAAAGTAATCCATCACACTCCAACGCTCTAATCCTCTCATAATCTTCTACTAATGAAGCTGGGGATTCATTAACAAGTTGTACACTACCAATTCTTGTAAAAGAATCAATTGTTGGTGGGACATTATTACCAGGTTGTGTAATAAGTTCCATTCTACAAAATGATGAAAAATTTGCAATTTCATCAACACCACTAATACTTTTTAATATTTTACCATTTTCTCCGGTTACATCTTCTAATGCAACAAGGAATGCTTCACAACCTCTTTTTTTAAGTGTTGGAAACATAGGTAATTCATCATATTTATCTGGACGTAAATAACAATTTAATGTAGCATCAACTTGAGTATAACCAATACATTGATCAGCAACTGGAATCCATGTACCATTACCACCATGAATTCTAGCATTTACATCAAGTAAAACAGGTGACTCATCATTCCACATAAGTTCCATGTGACTTGGTCCCTGGTTAATACTTAAAGCTTTATTTACATTTTTAGCATATTGTATAATTTTTTGTTCTTTAATACCATTACCATCGCATAGATGTGCACCAAATGACACAAAATCAGTATTGTTAGTTCTACGTTTATCATAACGCCATATTGCTGTCACTTTATATTCACCATCACGGCTAACACCATCAACAGCATAAACAGCACCATCTAAAAACTTCTGTATAAGTGCACCTGTTAGAACTTCCCCAAAACTGTTGACTTGGCCATTAATAGAATTAAAAGCTTTTTTTGCTTCATCTAAACTTGAACAAACATAAACATTATCAGAACCAATAGAACTATTTGCTTTCACAATACACTTACACTTATTATTACTTGATGTAGACATTATATCATAGTTAGCTTCAATGTCAGATAAACTCATACATAAACTCTGTTCCATATATCTTAATCCTTTACCACTTTCTTTTAAAGCGATTTGCATTAAATATTTATTTGTTCTTTTTTCAATATCACTTTCACCATTTGAACGTGTTTGAAATCTTGATGATAAAATATCTGCTAAATTTACTCCTGTCATTGTACCGGGTATAATTGCTAAAACAGGTGAATCACATTTTTTTATTTCAGATAATGTCGCTGCGACAGCACTATCTTGATCACTAGAACTGTTATCATGTTGAATAATGAAAGTATTATCATTTTCATTTTTTGTGACTAATGGAGACATTTGACTTTGACTTTCACTATCACTATCACTATTTGTTTGTTTTTGTGAAAATACTAATATAAGTTTATAACCCCAATCAGTAAGCATTGCTGCTAAATTGGATCCAGTAGAAAATGCATCAACAACAACAACACTACCAATACTTGGTGGTTTTGGGCATATCACAGAATAATCAAGTAAATCATAATCTTCCATGTCATGCAGTGCTTCCATATCTGCATCTACTTGTTCTTCATTTTCATTAACAAATTGTGCACAACCAGGTCTTGTAAAACAATCAATTGTTGCTGGTGCATAATCACCAACTTTTACTTCCCAAGATAAAAATCTAAAACTTTCAAGTGCTTTAATTTTTTTTTCACCTTTCAATGCTCTTATGATCCCACCATGACGATTAACCATATCTACATCTCTACCATATTTCATCATAGGAAATGAGCTACTACTAACATCTTGAAAAATACCATGACCACCAAGGTATGCATCCAGACATAATTCAACTTGTGTGTATCCAACGCATTCTTTTGCAACAGGAAGCCAAGTTCCTTCCCCACCTTGACATCTTGCACCAACCTCAACTAAGCATGGTCCATCTGAACACCACATTACTTCCATATGACTCGGTCCTTCTAATATACCTAATGCATCAAGACATTGGTCGGCATATGCCATTAATGTTTTTGCTTTTTCTGTATGACTTGGACGTAAACGCATACCAAAATATACAAAAGATGCACCATTTACAGGCCTTTTATCATATTCCCATATTGCAACAGTTTTATGTACACCACCAACTGAAACTTTATCAACGACAAATTCTTTACCAGCTAAAAACTCTTGCGCAAGTGCTGATTCATTTACTAAGCCTAATCCATTAATCTTACCATAAATTCTGGTAAACGCAGTTTCAGCTTCTTCATAACTTGAACATAGGAAGACATCATCACTACCAGCAGATTGTACTGGTTTTACAACACATTTAAACGGTTTAGTTGTTAATGTATCAAGAAAATTTCTTAAATCACTTATACTTGTACAATTACGTTGTTTTACAGCTCGAACACCAGCATTACGAACTTTTTCACCCATTAGAAATTTGTTTCTTCTTGCTAAACCCCCTTCTTCACCATTAGATCTTAAACCCATACGATGTGATAATGCATCGGCTAATTCTACACCAGTTTCTGCACCAGCTACTACAGCAATAATTTTAAATGGTAATGCATTTAAACTTTTTATTGTATCATTTATGGCAACATCTTGATCTTCCATAGTATTTTTATGTTGGATGGTTGCACAATATTCTGCTACAATACCTTGTTGAATTAAACCAGCTACAGGTGAATCCCATATAGAAAATATACGTGCACATTTTAAACCAGCTTTTGTTATTTCAGTAGCTAAATGTGCTCCTGTACTAAATGGATCAACAACAGCAATTACACCTGGACAATCTGGATCCTTGTAATCAAACGGTAACTTAGCTAATGATGGACCATATAATGGATGATTATTATATATACCGTTAAATTTATTATCTTCATTAGGGAATCCTAGTTTCTTAGGAGAAACTAATGAAGTAGATGTTGTTCTTGATCTAGTTTCTGATGTTAAAACAAAAGAATTGGATCTATCCATAGTCTTACCTTTAGATCTCTCCATCTTTGACCATGGAGAAGAATCCCAAATAGTCTGTTCATCAACTTTTTCACCAGTAGAAACAGCAAAAGACATTGACCTTTGAAGATTAACTTCACTTCTTGTATTCAATGATGTAGGTTCGGTTCCTTTGCGTTTTAGTGGCACAAAACCAGCATCTAATACGTCTTTGTCGTTGAAACTCATCTTTTTAATGTGACGTTTGGTATTTTCAAAAACGGTACAATCTCTTGTTATTAATTCCAAAATTCCACAATTCCAAAAATTTTCAAGAATGTTCCGCTGTTCAGTGTCGATCATAAATATCAATACATTTGGTACATAGAGATGCTGTCCCTTCGTGCCGTTTCACGTGCAGTTCGCCTTGTGTCTCGTCAGAATGCACGGTGTTTTTCGCTTCCAGCACATGAGGTGGTGAATATGCCTAGTTTGTCTCCTACAATGGAATCTGGTACAATTGGTAAATGGTTATATAAAGCAGGTGATAGTGTATCACCTGGTGATGCAATTGCAGAGATTGAAACTGATAAAGCAACCATGGCATTTGAAGCACAAGATGATATGGTTATTGCTAAAATACTTGTACCAGAAGGTCAAGAAGTAAAAGTAGGATCACCTATTATGGTAACAGTGGAGTCTGGTGTTGATATTTCAGGTTTTGTTGATTTTATTGCACCAGAAAGTGTTACATCAACACCAACACCTGTCGCTGCAACACCAGAACCGACTCCTGTTGCATCAGCACCTGCACCTGTTGCGTCAAAACCAGTATCACGTCCATCAAGTGCTAGAATATTTGCATCACCATTAGCTAGAAAACTTGCCCGTGAAAGTGGTATTGATTTAGCAAATCTTGCAGGTAGTGGTCCAAATGGTAGAATAGTTGCGGCAGATGTACGTAATGCACCAGCTGGAGGATCAGCTTATAATGCAAGTGCAACACGTATGGAACAATCAAATGTAACAACATCGATGGGTTCAACAGGTGTATACTCAGATTTCGAATTATCAGATCTTGCATTAGGTGTTGCTGCACGTTATACTCATGCTAAACAAGTTGTACCACATTATTATTTATCTATTGATTTAAATTTAACAAAATTAATTGAAATGCGTAATGATTTAGGCGGAAATATTGATACATCTGTATTCTTTATAAAAGCTGCTGCAGTAGCAATGAAAGATGTGCCTGATGTTAATGGTGCATGGATGGATACATTTGTAAGAAGATATGAACAAGTTGATATTAATTTAATTATGGGTACAGGTTCAGCATTAGTAACACCTGTTATTCGTGATGTTGGCGGTAAAGGATTACAAGAATTAGGTAATGAATTATTGGGGTTAGAAGATTCATTATTTGAAGATGATAATGGTATGGTAATAAGTAATACAGCTGAATTAGCACCTGGTACATTTAGTATTCATGATTTAGGTGTATATGGTGTAAAATCTGCAGCACCTATTGTTTTGCCACCACAATCATGTGCATTAGCACTAGGTACAATTAATGATACAATTGTACCGCACCCTATAACAAAATGGGCTACTGCACCTGTGATGACATGCACATTATCTGTTGATCACAGAGTTGTTGATGGTGCTGTGGCAGCACAATGGTTGGCTTCATTCAAGACACTTGTTGAAAATCCTGTTGGATTAATGCTTTAATTTGAATTAATTAATCAAATGAATGATCGATTGAATTCAAGAGAAATAAAAAGATGATATTTGAACAGAGACTTATATCTTTTAAGCATGGTGTGTAAATAGTTAAGTATGTTAATCAATCTTCTATTTTCTTACCTTCACTCTCATCTACTCGTTCTTGGCTTGTGTTCTTCAGTATGGTTTGTGTTCTTTTCAATAATTAGATAACACTTAGAGGGCCTAGTCCATTATCAAAAAATCAGTATCCCACCAATATAAATAATAAACTAACTGTGCACCATCTCTTTCAACTGTGTTTGTTTTTTAACAACTGCAACAACAATAATAGTTATAAATTACTTTTGAATTTTTCAAATTGCAAAAAAACTACAATTTCATCTGAAACATGGCAAGTGTCGGTGATCAATATCTTCAGTCCTTTCAAGCACAACAGGTTGGTTATAATAGATTCCATATAGATTCACGATATCAAAACTTGCGACCAATTGGTGATGGTAGTTATGGTTTTGTTGCATCTGGTGTAGACATGGTTACAGGTAACAAAGTAGCAATTAAAAAAATTAAAGATGTTTTTGTAGATGTTGTAGATGCAAAACGTATTTTAAGAGAAATTAAACTTTTGTCACATTTTAGTAATCATGAAAATATAATCACTATTAATGATATATTTAGTGTTGAACCAAATAGTTCAAAATATAATGATGTATACATAGTTACAAATTTGTATGAATCTGATTTAGAACGTATTGTACAATCAAAACAAGTATTAACAGATCAACATTTTCAATATTTTTTATATCAAATATTAAGAGCATTAAAATTTATTCATAGTGCTAATGTATTACATCGTGATTTAAAACCATCAAATATATTAGTAAATGCTAATTGTGACTTGGGTTTATGTGATTTTGGTTTAGCACGTGGTTTTGACGTTGAAGGTAAAGATACATTGACAGAATATGTTGTAACAAGATGGTATCGTGCACCAGAATTATTATGCGAATCAACACATTATGGTAAAGGTGTTGATATATGGTCTGTTGGATGTATTTTTGCTGAATTATTAACACATCAAGCATTTTTTCGTGGTGAAAATCCACAACATCAATTAGAAATTATTGTTAATAAAATTGGTTGTCCACCAATGGAAAAATTAGATTTCATAAGACCAGAAGCAAAGAATTTTTTACAAGCAAGTGCACAACGTAGTGGACCACCAAGACCATTTTATGCACATTTTCCACCAAATACAAATCCAGCTGCTGTTGAAATATTAGAAAAAATGTTAAAATTTTTACCAGAAGAACGTATGAGTGTTGAAGAAGCATTATCACATCATTATTTAAAAGATTTTCATGGGCAAATGGATGAACCAAGTTGTCATAAACTTTTTGATTTTGATTTTGAGAAGGATGATAGATTAAGTATAGGTAGTGAAGAAGATAATAGACAGTCTGTTAGAAATGGAATATTTGAAGAAATTATCAAATTTAGACCTGCAGCATTAGCATGTGTACAAGAGGAAGAATATCGTCAAAGAAATTATATGTTAAATGCTGATGCAAAAATGAATGCACCTGGACAAGGACCACCTGGAATAGATTATAAAGATAATCAAGCTAAAAATCAAATGAACGGTGGAGGTTTTGACTTTAAAATTGCTGAAGATAAAGGTGCTGACATGGAATATTGAATTTATTAACATTAGGAATAGGAATAGGATTATGATTATTAAAGTGAAAGAAAGGACTGTCTGTCTAGTGTATGTGAGATATATGAAAATTAATTTTTTTAAAAAAACTAATGTAATTCTTTCATATGAAAAAAATGCTAATTATTACAAATACAAATCTTCTTTCATTAATAAATTTAATCTTCATGGATAGAAAATCCAATGAATCATTGCTTCTTTCCATCTAGTTGACTTTGCTGATATCCCATCCAGAGATATCTCCGTTTAAGGATTCAGCATATTGGAACACGTATCTCATATTAGTGACATTACTCACTATTCACATTCCTTCCAGAGATAACCCCATTAAAAGGTTGTGATTCATATAAGTGACTTTACTGACATCCCGACTAGAGATATTAGCATTAAAGAGTGTACAATAGAACATCAAACTCATATCAGTAACATTGCTGACATCCCAATTTCAAATCATCATTAGATTCACCCTTACATTTTATTGCTCCTTCATATTAGTAACCAGTGATGTGTTCCATTTGCTGATATAACTGCACTTTGCTATCGCTGCCATAGGATCCTCACACCAATGATATGCAGTCTGCCGTATATAGCATCACTTCTGGCTTCATGCTTCTATGTCATACTCATCATCAAGGGATTGATTGACAGGCTGAAAACAATTGACTGGGATTTCCCCCTGATCCTGTTGAAGCCACTTGACGAATGCATTCTCTCCGTTGACTTCCGTCATTGACGTTGTAGGTTGCGAGATCGAGGATCGAGGTATTCGAGGAAACGAGGTCAAATGGGACTTCCTGTGGCTTCCCACACGGACAGTTTGAATTGCAAAAGTGCGACGTGTGTTGGTTTTTGCATTCAAAAATTGGTGATTTTATCTTGTTAAAATCGGTTCAATCATAATGTCGATTGAAATGAATAAAAAAGGTGCTTATCAAAGGCAGAAAATGCCAGGATTAGTGAACGTTGATCGTGACGACGTTTTACCTAATGAAATACCTGTAGGTGAGGAAGTATCATTTGTTTCTGCTTATTTCGGTGATTATACGGATGGTTATAGTAATGTGCGTTCAATTTTACACGATGCAAGTTCATTAGACCCTGAACTTGCTAGTGATGGAAGTCAAGTTGTTTGGGTTGAAAATGCACGCACAGGTGAATTTTTACCTGTATTAGTTGGTGGTAGTAGTGGTATGAGTAATAATAATAGTGGTAATCATAATGATGAACATGATAATACTAATGATAATGGTGATTCAATTGATGAATCATCACCATTAATAGTACCACAACCATTAGACCCAAAAGAACAAGAAAAAGATTTAGATGGTAATGGCGTTATGGATAATGTTGAAAATGGTGATACTTCAGGTCATAGTTATGCTGGTATATTTTTACGTGGTTTATTTTTATTATTTCAAGGTATGTTAGCGGGATTTAATTTTATTTCAGTAAGTTATTTAGTTTTAGATAATACACAATTTTTATCTACATATCAAGCTAGTGCAAATGAAGTAAGAAGATTATCATTTATTTTATCAACATTAGCTGCATTAGGCGCTGTAGATAATTTAGTATCATTAATATCACGTTCAAATCGTCCATCATTATCTGGTAATGATTCATCACAATATGGCAGTTCAATTGTTAAACGTGAAAATGGAAATTCATTTATGTTTGCTGTTAGTGCATGTATTTTATATATTACAGCACTTGTTTTAACAGTATTATTAGGTGGTACAGATACTTTAATATATTATCAATTTGGTGTCGATAGTGGTACTGGTGAAAATTGGATAAATACAGCAATAACAGAACATAAAAGTTTAATAACTACATGGAGACAATTAGTTGCATTAAGAATAGCTGTTGCTGCAATTGGTTGGTTATGTTCATGTTTTTTAATATGGAATGATTTAGTAGCAAAAGATGAACGTGGTGCAGAATTAGTTAAATTACAGGATGTTATAACACAATGGCGGCATAGAGTAGAAATTATGGAAGGCAATGAATTAGAAGATATGGATGTAAATGCATTAAGAAAACTTGTTGCATTACAAGGTTTAGGATATGAAAGAACTACAGCAGCATTAAATGTTATTGATAATCTATAAATAAATTATAAATATCATTTATCACCCATAATAGAAAAAAAAAAGAAAAAACATAGAACTAAATGTATCATTTTGTACATTACCAAAAAATTAACTCATACAATAACTTGGATGTAAATATTATAAATAGAAAAAATCATGAAAAATACACATATAAATAAGAAGATTTCCTTTTCTATCGAAATGAATACATCGTTCCTCTCACTGTTGGTTTCTCAACGCCTTTCAACATTCACACTCAATTACTCACTAACTAACTCATCTCAACTCACCTCGCCTCATTTTGCTAAACACTGCGAACATACTCTGTTATAAAATTTGTTCTATCAACTCCTGGTTATTCCTATTGTCCATATCCCATGCCCTAGGATATGCAACTTTTGAATTTTTATTATCATTATTTCCATGCAGTCCATTATTCATATTGTGAAGAAAAAGACTTCTAAAAAGTTTTCGACAATGATAATAAGACAAATGGAGACACCAAGTGGTTGAGTTTTTTTATGCTACCAACCATTGAAGTTGGTAAACGCACACTAGAGGAGTTAAATACGAAATTACATTTTCCACATATTATACAAATACAATACAATGCCTTCACTAACTATAATCTTGTTTTACTATTCTACAACTGTTCAATTAAATTCTAAGGTTTGTTCAGCCCACATTCTCCTAATTTCGTTCATATCTTCGTCATCATCATCATCATCATCATAATCATCATTATCCAAGGCAAGATCCATATCCACATTTATGTCATCGTGTGCTGTGTTAAATGATTGAATATCGCTAATATTGTCGCTATTATTTTTGAAATCATCCTCATCGGATACAACAAATGATTCACATCCTTCTTCGCCTTCCTCGCATTCTTCCCATTCATCGGAATTAAAAACTGATTCCGATAAAGTTGAAGTTGAAGTTGATTCTTGTATATGGCTTTTTACAGTTCCATGTGGTTTGACTTCATGTTTATGTTCATTATCATTATCAATGCTTTCCATGAAAGCGTCAATACTATCCAATGTGGCATCTAATCCATTGGATGTGTACTTCACACCATCCAATTTATCAATACCAACACTAACATCTATATCCATAGGTGCTTTTACTTTTGCTTTTACTTTTGTTGTATTAATATCATTTTCACTATCATCATCTGATACTAAAAATGCTTCACATCCATCTTCACCTTCTTGGCATTCTTCCCATTCATCTGAATTAAAATCAGCTTCAGTTCGTAAGCTGTTTTGTTTGTTTTTCTTTACATCAATTGATTTTGTTTTTTCTGTATTATTAATAGTATTTAAAAGATTTTTAGAGATTTGAAGTAATTCATTGGTACCATCTGTAGGTAAACCTTGTTGAATTGAATATTCTTCTCTTGCTAAAACGGCTTCAGTAGCATATTTCGATGCAATTTTTATAGAGTTTCCTTTATCAAAATGACACACAGCTGCATTATGTACTATACTGCCATAAAGGTCTAGTGGTTGACCAATTTTAACTCCATTCATATTTGTGTATGCCATTTTTACTGCAGTATCCCATGTTGCAATTCCTTTATTATAATCCCTTTTGTCTGTACAATATGTTGCTGCTAATATTTGTAACGAATTCAAATGTTCGCCTCGAATACTGCGATCACTATCACTATCATCAGTAAAATGTTCTTTAAATATATCTACAGATTTAATTGCATGAATATTTGCATTGTCTAAGTGTTTATTACGCAGTTTTTTATTTTTAATTGATTTCTTACTATTACTTTTAATTTCATTGATATTAATATTAATATTAATATCAATATCATTATCATCATCATCATCATTGACATTGATGGATATTGCACGTTCATATTCTAAAAAAGCCATATTTTGATGCATAAGTGCTTGCATATGTGCTGGTACAATTTGTGATTTCTTATCAACCCTTTTATACAATTCTTCTAAAACACGAAAAGTTTTATTTGCTGCATCCCTTTTTTCATCGACTGTTCTTGATGCACCAAAAACATCATTACCTGATTCTGCTGCACGTTTTAACAATTGTAACATAGCTGATGTTACATCATTTTTACCTTTTGTAAGAACTATCATGTCAACATTTACAATACTACTGTTATCACTATTACTGTTACTGTTACCATTACCATTATCTTTACTCCTGTCATTGACCATAACATTCGCTTCATCTGCTAACTGCTGGCTTTGAATGTATTTATTTAATTCTAATAAAGTGATATGTCCATGTTCAATCCATTTGAACACTAGGGCAAATATCTTGATTCTTATACTGTATGCTTCCTCTATTTGAAGATTTATATTATTATTCTTGTTAGCATTAGTATTAGTATTAGTATTAGTATTAGCATTAGCATGGCCTGATTTTGAATAAACCAATAAATCACATAAATGATGCGCTGCACGTCCAATATGTTCAAACATGTTTGGTGCTGAAACTAAAGATGTGATATTAGCTTGCAACATCTCTGCTGTCATGTCATTATAATTATTACCATTATCGTTATCGGCGTTATCGACATCTCTATCTTTATCAATGTCATTGGTATCACTTGTTTTTGTATTTAAAGAATACAACTGCTCATTTGCTGATTGAATTTTCATTAATGTTTCATTTCTATAAATATTTAATGCAGTTTTAAATATATAATTTCTATGTAAACCAAGTTGTGATGGTAAAACACCACCAGTTCTAGCATGGCATATATTATTATAAGCTTTACGAAATAGATATGAACGATATATTGAACTTTCACCCATTAAATGTAATACTTGATTATATGATTGCAATTTTAATGTAGCAGGTGGATCTGTATTCAATGCGTCTCTTCGTAAAATAACAACTTTTTTTGATAATATAGATGATAATGAACGTTGTGATGTTTTTTCTTCTCTTGAATAATGAGTGTAAATTGCATCAAATGCATCTTGATCACATATTGTAGTTCTGTCAACAACTTCCCACCATCTTCTTAAGAATGTTCTTGTCCATACTGTATTACGTAACAATAAAAATCCAGAATTAATATAACCCTGCCTAATATCAGCACTTGCTATAAAATCAGCATCTGGATATTGTTTATGCATTATTGTTTCTATGTTCATACTTAAATCTAATATTATTGCATCAGCATCTATCCATGCTATATATTCCATATCTTTAGCCCAACCTTTTGTTGGATCAAGTGCATCTATTAATAATTTTACTTTATTCCATCTTACATCTGCTGGTTCTAAATTTTCTAAACGACCTTCTGGTGAATCTGGTGTTATAAAACGATAATGATAATCATTTTGTTCAGCATATGCAGCCATGACAGCAGCATGATATGAAGCATATTTCATTATATCTGGTACAGCAAAATGTTTCTCTGTATCAGTCTCTGCTACAACATAAGTAAGAATTGCAACTTTAGCTTTACTGGGAATAGCCATTGGTGAAGTTTCTCGGATACATTCTAATAGTGAAATTGAATCATCCTTTTCTGCACAACATCTTCCTACACTCTGGATACTTAACGGCCAAGGCTGGAGTCGAGCTGATGTAGA
>JACKZZ010001609.1_pt1 | contig 15890 bp, 32 predicted proteins | sample 8027871 | NCBI WGS metagenome assembly JACKZZ01 (sample SAMN15724774, study PRJNA655200) | protist metagenome | isolation source: fluorescence activated cell sorting (FACS) single amplified genomes of... | place: USA: West Boothbay Harbor, Gulf of Maine | collected 2000-07-19
CTCCTACAATTGCCAAGCAAAGCGTACTTTAGTAGTTCGATTGGCGAATTCTTATTTGTCATTATCTGGTTCAAAGTCAGGTGTAAAATGTATATCTGCCATATCAGATAAATCTCTAACTTCATCCTCTATGTCTTTTGAAAATGGTTTATGTGGTTTATGTTTTATATCTAACACTTTAGAATAATCTAGTCTGGCTGTTTTATTTTTACCACTCGTATTTAATGTAACCAGTTTGTCTGTTAATTTCTGTGCTGGATGTGGTTTGTTAAAGTCACGGTAAACCAGACCTCTAATTGTGTCTATTACAAGTGCCAAGTCAGCCGTAAATGCCAGTTGATTAGTTTTAATACCCATAGCTACAAACTTATCTAATAATTGATATGCAATATCATCAACATTTCCTTCTACAAATTCTCTAGTCTGTTCTGCGACTAAACGAGCATGTTCTTTCGGGTCAACTGGATGCTTAACTGTTTCTTTATTAGCAATTTTGTCCGTAGGAAATAAAATAACATTATCACTCACTAATAACTTCTCCTTTGAAGTTTACTTTACCTTTATCGGCATAGTATTCAATCAATTGATTATAACCACCAACCAACTCACCATCAATTTTAATCTGAGGCATAGTTCTAACAGGTTTACCAATCTCTTCTAACATTGCCTCTGGTGATTCAAAAGATTCCATTTTCTTTTCTTCGTATTCAAGGCCAAGTGTTTTCAACAAGTGTTTGGCCTTGTTACAAAATGTACAATTGTTCTTACTATAAACTATTATCGACATTTTTATCTTCTTTCTTTAGATTGTCCCATGCTTTCTTACTCTCATCATTTAGATTGTAAGCGTCAACAGCTTGTTCAACGGTGTAGTTATACATTTTGTTAAACTTGCCAAGAGGTAATCTCATACCAATCCATGTTCTATAGTAACCATTTTTTGTCATAGTTACATCTTGAGCAAAGATTTCATAACCTCTCACAGGTGTATCTGTAATTGTATTCACTATAGCACTTTCGACTTCGGTCACTACAGTTTTAGTTTCTGTTTTACCAAGTTCTTTAATGAATTGTTTTGATTCTTTATTCATTTGACCCTTGATAATATCTGCCAATTCAGATTTAGCCATCATTTTGGCTTTCTCTATTGACAACTGTAAATCTGGAGAAACTGCTGTTGCAACACCATAGATACATTGCTTATCATTGTCTTCACTATCTAACCATTTAAGGTCACACGCTTTAGTGTCATTGATATCTGCCATGTACCATGCCGGCACTTTGTCAACAGTATTACCTTTCTCAGATTTTATCTTATAGGTACTATTCATACTAGAACAGGCACTAAGACCTACAATAGCTACTAGAGCACCTAATTTCATTATATTATTTTTCATCATATATTTTTACCACTTTCTTGTACATTATATAGTAACTCTTGTAGAAAGTCAAGCGTGGATTGAACATATGTCCAAGCGTCTTCACTCGATACATCATAAAGTATCACTAATACAAGAGCAACAATGATTAAATTTCTAATCATTATTTCACCTCCCATTCACCATTAGTATCTAAACATACTTTTCCTGGTGTTTTGAAAGCATGTCCTGACCGACTATATTGTCGGCAGTATTCTGGCGTGTTCACATCAACATAATAAAATTGAGAAAATAATTCCCAATAACTAGGACCGTCATAAGCTTTACGACCATCACTACACTCCAAAATTTCTTCTTTGGTGATAACATCACCAACTTGTTTAATCTCAACCTTAACAAAACAATACTGTCCATCTACTTTGTCAGGTTTAATTGATATAATCTCTGACCTTAAAATCTTTTCACCGCCAACTGCAATGCCTGATAATAATAAAAACAATATCAGTACAAATGACCATGTCATATATCTTTTAAATCTTAGTCTAGGATCCATCATATTTTTTTAACTCTTCTATACTTTGTCTTGTATTATACATGTCTTCTTCTAATTTGGCAATGGTGGATTGATTACTAGTAATTTCAAGTTCCTCTTGACTTTCTTTAAGTTCGTTCTCTAATTGTTCTATTCTATCTTTATATCTATCTGACATGTGGCTTCTCAATCCATTGACCGTCTGGTAGTTGACAAGCAGTACCAAATACTACCTCTCTCTTAACGCCTCCGATACCAACCAATGGCCAACTACTTGTGATATCTACTGTTGCGTCATAATCTTTACATTTAATAGGTCCTTGTGTATATGACCTTGTAACATGAATAATACCTGAGTTACCTGTTTTACCATTGTACCAATTTGTGTAACTAGAACCAGTACCACTTGTATTCAAATGGTCTACAAACACGGCATTGTGTACATCATAATCAGACTTATACATCAATTCAGCACCTGCAAATCCTCCCATTAAAGCACATGCGCCTGTAACATAGGGGTCTGAAACACCTAATGCTAAACAACCTGCAACTGCACTACCACCACCGGCAACTGCACCAACATGAGTTCTATTAATACTAGAACAGTTACTTAGTGCCGGTAATAATAGTCCTAATAATACTAAATGTAGGATTCCATTTTTTTTTATTTTTATCATTTGTAGAACCTGTCGTGCAAGAGCTTATCATGGTTGATACCAGAATAATCGCCGTAATCACCTTTAGATTTATCTTCGACTTTCTCTTGTGTCTTGTTTCCGTTTTCATCTTCATATATATTGTAGGAGTCCTTACCATCATAATAATACCCTACTATTTTCTTTTTATTCTTCTTTGCCATAATCCGATTTATCAGCTGACACTAATAAACAATCTGCTTGTATCGTGTCGATTAAATTTTGTACTTTCAAATCTCGGTCAGTTGACTTAGGAGCATTATATTTCAAACTCCTAAGGTCATCTGACATCTTTTTGATAGTATCAATCTTGTTGCAAAAATCACTAATCTTGTGTAACATTAGTCTTTACCTTTGTAAATAAATTTACTATTGATTCTTTAGTTGAAGTCCATTGTACTTTACTATCAGCCCAACTTTTAGTTTGATACTCAACAATCTTGTTTTTCTCAGTTGTAATCCAAGTGGTAACTGGATTTGCCATAGCTTGACTACCAAACCATAGAAAGCCAATCATCATTGACATAATTATTATATAACTTTTTTTCATACTTTTCTCCCTGCTGTTTTAAGGTCTTCTTTACCGACTACCATGTAAGGACCTTTGTTATACGCCGGAACAACTGTGTATTGTTTAGATATCGCAATTCTTTCCATCTGCGTTTGTACATCAATTGTACCGCCGCCTAAGTCTGTATTGTTTGATAGACTAGGGTAGTTTGGTGTTTCTCTTGTATAAGGAACACTCTTTAGTGGTACAAATGTCGATTTTGTTTTTGGTAATGCACCAAATCTATACTTAATATAATCATCTAGTGTCATCAACATACTATGCAAACCTTTTGATTTGTAATGTTTGTTGTGAATTCTTAGGTCTTCTTTAAACTCAGCAAGTTGATTAGCAGATAGACTATTCATCTTCTTCTTATTTTTGCGTGAGTAACCACTAGATTGATTTGTATAGATAATTGCCATTAGTCGTTTACCGAGATTGGTTCTTGTTGTGATTTTACTTCAGCATATGTTTTACCAAAACCTACTTTGTAGAAATAATCAACTGGATTTTCTGATTGGTAAGCATGTAATAAATTAGTAAAGTTAACACCAACACCATCATAATATTGAGGCTTGTTTTTTCTTAACTCAATATGGTCTTTAAAGAATTGAATACGATTGTCGTATATCTCGTTCTTACCCTTATTGTCTTTAGATTTAGCTACTGAAAATTCAGCATTTAGTGTTTCTTTCGAATAGAAAGCCATAATATAGTCCTTTTGTTAGTTATTAGTCTTAATTGTATCACAATTGCCTACAAATGGCAACCCATAAAAAAAGCACACTTTTACTCGCTTTTTTTACTTTCTTCATCTAACCACTTCTCAAATTCATTTACTTTTTTCAAATTATGAGCAATAGTTACATCACAAGCTTTGATTGATTCGTCTGTTGCACCTAATACAATCAGCTTACGAATTTTTTTAACATCATCAATATGGTTTAGTATATCAATCATTTTTTCTCTCCATTAGATTGGTCTTCCGAGTTCATTAATAGTACAACATAGTGTACTGCTTTTAACAGGTCTTTTCTATTCCTGCCATCTTTCTTACCAAACCTTGCAAGATATTTAATTGCATTGGCCTGACAAAAATCTTTGTCTATACCACAAGACCTTAATAAGTCTTGTACTTGAACACCCTCTTTAACTTGAGCATAGTGTTGACCATAAGTACCTTGAATGTAGGTACCAATTTCTTTTAGTATTTTATCTTCATTATATTTCATCATTTAACTCTTTCTGTTGAATAGATTTTAGTAAAATTAGTTACACTTGCGATACGGAAACTACGCCAACCTTTGGCGTCTAAATCCCATACACGAACCGCCTCTGTGTTAACCTTACGGACCTTTTCTTTCGTTTCTTCGGTTACAGGTTCTTTTATAACTACCTCTGGTAACATAGATTTCTCTAGTGTACAGGTCATGTTACGAATTTCTCCGTTAACTTTGGTAAAAGTGACATCAAACATGCCAGTTTTTAATTCATTTATATAATCTTCGTATTTCATATTACTTATCAATCCAATCAGTTGCTGATTCTTCTTTTTCTACACTTTCTAATACTTTTTCTATTTGTTCAAAGTAACACCAGTTAGAACCAAATGTTATTGCACCAGTATAATTTAGAAGAGTGTCATAAGTTTGAGCATTTAAAGAGTTATCACTCTCAGCAGCCACATCTGTTAATTCAGTAGCGATACCAATATTAGTTATAGTACCTACTCTACCTTTCTTATCTTGTATTTTGTCACCTACATTTATTATCATAATATAATCCTTTTGTTAATTTAATTGTTTCACATGTTCGCTAAAGTCTACAGAATCATAACTGATACCTAGACTATAGTTGATATATTTTGGGTCTCTTTCTTTATCAAGGCCTTCAGCAGCTAAGTGCCAATCAATGGCAGTTTTCTTGTCTGAAGCACCAAGTTTGATATTTTTTTCTATAGACTTCCAAAAGTTATCTAAATTCTCTTCTTCTATCTTTTTTTCATAAGCAATCTCATCATCTGCTGACTTACACCACTTGTCTAATTCTTTTGCAAAGTATTCATCTGACCAACTATGTGATTCTGATAATACAGTTCTTGCATAAGACTTGGTAGTAGCAGTTGAAACTGCCTCGTATAAAGTTGTTTCATCAAGGTATCTTTCAAACTGTTTGATGTTTGTTACATCCATATCTAACCAATGTTGGTAACTTTCTACCATCATACCAATATGCCAAGAAGGATTGTCAATCATCTCTTGTTTAGACTTTTCGTTAATTGCTTTGATATGGTTAACCAAGTCAATCTCGTCTTGCCTCAACTGATTATAGTTGTCAATGTCTGAAAGTGCTTTTTGTGATAGTGTAGTCATAGTCATAGTGTTTCCTTTGTTAGTGTTAGGCTAATTCGCTTTCGATAAATTCTTCAACATTGAATTCATCTATACCTACTAGAGCTACTGCTTCAACATCTAAGATTTCTTTAATAGCAGTTGATTCAGTAATCAGTTGGTTTTTAAGATTGTCGATAATTTTATCAACAGCTTTTTCTGCTTCGTCCCAATAGTAGTTTTTAGTTTTTGACATAGTGTGTTTCCTTTGTTAGTGTTATTAATAATAAATCTAGCATGTTATTATCTATACTATAACATACTTTTTTTGCTTTGGCAACTCTTTTTTTAAGTCTTTCTGATAAAACTTTTTGTTTCTTTTTGTTATATTCTCTAATCATTATGTGTCCATTATACAGGTTTCCACACAGAAAGCAAGCGTTATTTCGCTTTTTTTTAAAGTTTTTTTTGTTACCTGGTAAGGGTTTTAGAGCTGCGACACAAAATACTTGTTATTTCCAAGCGTTTTTTACCCATTCCTGCTCAGATTCGTGAGGATTTGGCTGTCCGTGAAACACGGTTACCAACGATTCGCCATTATGTTCAAATGTCCAGTCTTGTCTGGAGTATTTGGTACCACTTCGGTCATACCACTTATATGATTGTGTCCACGAATCAGGAAAAGAACCACATCCAAGAGTGTTCTTAATAAAGTCTGATATAAGGTTTTGGTCACCTGGAAACTTTCTAAGGTATTCTGGTCTATTGGACATAAATTTATGCCAAATTCGGCCGTGAAGGGTGTTCTGTTTGAATTTCATAATACTAGAGTTCCAAACCCCACTTACGGGGTTAAAATCATTCATACCACAGAAATCTAATTGTCTTTCGTGACTGTAGAAACAGTCTATGTTGCCTGTAATGACAACATCTAAATCCATATATAAGGTAATACCTGGTAGATATGTTTCTGGATGAAATAATTGTAGTTTATTCCACCAACCTTGTAAATCGTTTTCGGGAAACTTTCTTATATCAATATCACCCTCAACCATCTTATGCATTTTAACATGGTCGGTGAATACTACAAAATTTATAGGGAGTGTGGTGTTTCTTTTCACCATATTGTAGAGTTTTTGTACATACTCTACGGCATACTTATCACCATAACAAACACAAACAAAATTATATTTCATATCATTAACCAATTGTACATTGCCCTCATACTAAAAATTAAATACATAAGTTCCATCAAAGCTCTAGGCCAATCTCTGTCTTTGTAACCAAAGTAGACCCACATTAAACATGCAATAGCACTAAAGAGCCAACCAACCCATTGAGTAGAAACATTAGCACTTGATAAGATAAAAACAGAGGCCATTGCCAATGCAAATCCTAGCCAGCGTTCTGGTACTGTTCCTTTAAAATATCGAAAGCCAAGCCATCTTCTATTTCTTGTATTGTAAACTGGTGATTTGCTATCATGTTTATCCATTCTTGCACCGTCTTCCGTCCAGGTTTAAAAGGCCTTTCAACCTTATTAATTTTACGACTAGTCACAAATGAAGCAACATGTCTTTGATGAGTAAATGCTGGTGTCATATTTAGTAAGCCATCTACTGCTGATAATGACATATTTGTGACCACACAACTTGCGTTTTTCAAATCATCTTTTATATCAGTATTCCACCATTCGTTTCCAGGTCTTGGTTTATTTCTTAGTTTAATTGGCATATCAGTATATGTTTTTATCTCTGCACTAACTTGGTTAATCCATTCTTCTTGTGAGATAGCGTTTATATGCATGGTAACAGTAGGAGATGAAGGACATAATAATATATAATCACCACTATCTCTCCAACCTTTAAACTCTACATCTATACCTTGTTTCTCTAATATATTAAATCTATCAGGTGACACACCATGCATTTTTATAGTGTGAAGATTGCCTTTACAAATTCTAAAATATGTCTTATCATAATCATTAATAATTGGTATAGGATATCTTGTAATCTGTTCAGTTAAATAACCTACATCAACATACCACCATTCAATGTTTTTTTCTATACAATCTCTGATTTGAGATATATTATGTCCTGCTAATCCCCAGAAAAAATGTACTTCTTTACCCTCATCTTTCCAACCTTTTTCTATTGCTGGCCAGATTTGGTGTGATAGACATTTATCCCATGGTAATTTGTGTGTAATAATCATCTACTAGATATCAACCCTTTATTAACTTCTATCACATTCTTTAAAATTTCACTATCAAGGAAGTTTGCAAAAGCTTCCATGTCTTTTGGAAAACAATTGCCATCATATCCTAGTTGTTTTACTTTCATATGACTTGGACCTATATTATCAAAGTCTGCTAGTGTGTTAGTTATCATATGATAGTTGTATGATTTATCTAGTTTACTATGTAATTCGTGAAAGAAGGCAACCTTAGTTGCTAACCAACAGTTGTAAACATACTTAATTGTACTTGCGTCTTTCTTATTCATAATCACATTTGTTTTTGTATGTTGACATCTAAATGTTTTAATCCACCACTCTGCTTGGTTTTTTAGACCACCCCATATTACATGTTCATTTTTTTCATAATCTATTTTAGCATGTGCCTCTCTTAAAAATTCAGGAGAATATACTACATTCTCTTCATACATGTCTAACATGTTTGGTAAAACGGTAGATTTAATTAGAGTTCTCACATCTCTCAGTTTTACTATTGTTTCATCTATTAATGAAATGTCTTGTTCGCCATCTATTGTTGGTGTAGGTAAACAAATTACAGCTCCATCTATTTTGTCAATAAAGTCTTCTAATTTATTTTTATTTAACTTTGGGTCAATTCTTACTACATCATTGCCAACATTTTCTAATGCGTTAGCAATTGTACCACCTACAAACCCACAACCGATAACTACTAATCTCATAAGTCTATCCTCGTTGTATCGTAGTAGATATCAAACCACTCATCTGCATAATCACTTCTAGCATAATCTTTAAAATAAGGACCACCTAATGTCCAATGTACATTCTTTGCATTTGAATTATATTCGTATTCACCAACTAACCAGTTCCATTCTAAATCTAATGAACCAATAGCATGTTCATTTGGCAACCATTTAAATTGATGTAAGTCTAAACCTGAAGCTTCATTAACATACTCAGGTGTCAATCTATTACATAGACTATTATTCATAATCATCATACTAGACCAGTTTTTCTTTTCAAACTTTTCGTTTTTTGCACCTCTAAACTTATCTTGTTTAGGTTCATAATCATGTTTACAACACATAACAGAATAGATGTAGTTTCTTTTTTCCCACAACTCTGCAATATCTCCTCTAAACATCATATCACAGTCCATAAAAATAGAAAAACCTTCATACTTTCTTAAACTTGGTACCATAAATCTACTAAATGCAAAATCTGTAGATTGGTTTTCTTGTTTTTCTCTTGTAAAATCAGGTAAATTATTTAAACATAATGGTGTGATTGAAACTGGTTGACTAGAGTTTCTTCTTATACTCTCAGCCAATACATGAAAGGCAACCTTTTCGCCCTCATCATAACCTATAAAAACATCTATCATACTCTTGCCTCCGGACTACGCCCTTTTAATTTTCTGTTACCTTTTGTATGGTCATAAACAGGACCTAATATTGACCTTGCTTGGACATGACCTGGTTTACCATCACCAATGTTGTGATTTCTTGTACCTCGTCTTTCAAATTCTTTTCTTACATAATCCCATACAAAACTATCATGTTGTTCTTTAAGGTTATATATGCCATCTGTATCATACAATGATTTCATTCTGTGTGCATACGATTGAATAACTGGATGTTTTAAATTGAAGTATAAGAAACCACATTCACTATAATGGTCACCTCTACCTAGGTATGTCATCATACAATCATCTCTGTGTATATGTTTCTTAATCCAATCTTCATCAATTGGTTTATGAAATACACTATCAGCGTCAATACAAATTAAACCATCAACATCTTCGTTTATAATGGCATGACAATATGCATATACTTTATAACTAAAACGAACACCATCTGTAAGAAACTCTTTACCTTTTACTTTATAATCTGAGTATGGTTGTCTATCTTTGTTTCTATCTACAAACTCTTTAAGTTCTGGTATGGCTTTCATCATACATTCATCTTCATTGTAGATTTTCAAACGAAATGGCCAGTTATAGGTCTCTTTAAACCTATGAGCGTACTCTTTGTATAGTTTATTATTGTAAGTTGTTATTACTTTGATATTAAGTGTTGCCATGGTTTACCTTGTTTAATTTCTTCTACTGACCATTGAGCATACGCTAGGTCATATAATAATTGTTCTCTTTCGCCAATTTTAGGATTTTCAATATCTGATAATTGATGACTAGATATAGGCCATACAAAATTACATTCATTACAAGGAATTACAGGTACACCAGCTAATATAGAATCAATAGTAGAACCACTTGTATATGCTACAGTGCAATGTGCATTTTTTAAATCACTATTAATTGTACCCTCATTACTATAAGATACATTACACCACTCATAAGTATCTATCAAATTTTTCATTAGGTCTTTGTTTTCAGGATGGTCTCTGAAAACGATAGGTCTATCTGTATGTCTTCTTAAATGTTGAATAGTATTTTTTACCCACCATGAAAAAATCAATACCAAATAATGAGGCGTCATTCATATTTTGACCTACTATTAATACATGGTCACCTTTCTTTCTCCATGGTTTAATTTTTAAACCTAGTTTTTCAAATCTATCTGACGGACTGTTTTCATTTTTGAAGTCAGCAAGACCTCTCATAAAATGGTTTAATCCAACTCTATGATACTCATGTTTATCTGTTATAGTTCTACCTAATAATGGTGTTTCAATTACAATTAATGGTTTATCTCTATGATTTTCTACAACATTAACTTTTGTAAAATGATGTTGCAACATTAGTTTCCACTTCTTTTTAGGTGATTTCTTCCACGAACCAAATATAACGGCTATATCACATTCCTCATATCCATCGGATTTTATACAATTGCCACCAACTTTATCTGCAAAGTCAAGTAATATTTGTCTTTGATATGCTAATGGTGTGGATTTTAAAAAGAAGTTTGTTTTCACTATTAAACCCTAATTATTACAGCTTCAGATAAACACTTGTTTCTTGGTCTATTTAAATAAATCTCATAAGGACCATTTTTAAACTCTTTTAACAAGTCTTCATATTGTTTTAAGCTTTCTTCGTTGTCAATTAACTTGACTTCAAACTCAATTAGAAATGCTTTGAATTGTATGTCTTGGTCAATAATCTCTCTACAGAAATCCCACCATACACCCTCAATATCTGCTTTGATAATATCAGGATTAGGCATATCATCAGCCATAATCGTTTGTAGATTTTTTGTTTCTACTGTGATATGTGCTGGGTCTTCACCAAACTGTGGTAATGGTATAAGTGAATAACACTTTGCTGTATCATTTCTATCATAATAGAAGTTCATACTACCATTATCTTTGGCATATGCTAATTGATGATATGTCATCTTGTCCTTACCAGGAAAGTTTGTTTCAAATAGTTTTACACTATCTGGTGTAGGGTCATAACAATGTATATTCATATTAGGATTATCTTGCAACATGGCTTGTTCCCAACCCACATCTCTATGTACACCTAATGATAATACATTTGTACTGTCTTTGACTACACTTTCTGGCAGCCAGTAGTTTTTATATTGTTTAAAAGATTGAGGTTGCATATATTCACCTTCTAATCTTTTAATCTCACTCAATAGTTCTTGTGTTGTCATTTTATCTCCTTAATCTTCATGTACTGGCCAATCAGTTTGGAAAGTAACATAATTTAATTGTATGCCTCTTCGTTCTACCTTAATGTTTTTACCTTTGTTCATACCATGCCACTTGTTAGGTCCATGAAATATGTATCCATAATTGTGCCAAAACGGCACAGTTTTTACAAACTCTAAATCTTCATTATATAAATCTGTACCAAGATTAATACTCTCACCTGTCTTATTGACATAAATTAAACTTGATATTAGTTTCTCAGGTATATCACAATGAGGTTTCAACCAAAATCCTTCTACATCATTTAATACTTCTAGTCTTACAAATGAACCAGCAAAGTTATCTTTATTACCAACCATCTTGGCAATGTGTTCTCTTACCGGTCTACTACGCAATTCATTAATAAATTTTGTGAGTTCAGGATACTTTTTATAGTTATCCTTTGTAATGTATTCTCGTAGTTTATGGTTTTGTTTTTCAACACCTTTTACATAACCTGACCTTGTGCCGTCATGTAGAACACCATCTCTAGTTACACTAGCATTTCTAATTTCTTCTACTTGTTCATCTGTTAAGATATTTTCAATGATAAAATGTTCCCATGGATTATCTTGCCATTTACTTCCTTCTAAACCCTCTAGTAATTTTGTTTTTACCATATATTTTCTCCGTTCAGATGGCCATATGCCAGGCCTTGTTTCATTTCTACCTCTGTAAATTGAGAACACATTAATGATTTTACCCAATCTTCTCTATCACCAGCATATAAGGGGTCTTTAATTTGGTCTAGTTCATCTAAACCTAAACTTACAGGATAAGCAGGTGAGTGTTCACTACAAAAACTAGGTACGCCATTCATAACTGCTTGTACAGCACACATAGAATGAAAAGATACCATAGCATAGCAATCTTTTAAATCTTCACTTAATGGTTTAGTTACTTTTTCTCCCCAATCTGCACCATCTTTAAACTTTTCTCTAATCACGATAGGGTGTGTTCTATCATACTTTGCAATCTCTTTAATTATATTTTTTGTCCACTCATGTCTATCTATGCCATACCAAAGGGCTGTATGATAACTAGGTGGTATTACAAGAATATGTTTACCGCCATATTGCCATGGTTTAGGTGTTAATTCATCTCTGCATTTTTGATTAAGTCGTTCCGTAAGTTTATCAAACCGTCTATCGACTTTGTAAGATTTTTCTAAGTAATTTTTTTGAGTATTGTTTTTACAGATACGATACCATCTATCGCCTGTGGCTGATGGTTCATAATCTGTCGCAAAGAAATATGGTTGGTCAAAATAATACCAATCTTTATTCCTTGATATACAAACATCATGTACTTCTTTTGTGCCTCTTAGTAAACCTTGAAATACTGCAATATCTGGCACTTCAAGATTCCAGTCTGGCCAACTGTGATTAAAGAAGTTATCATCTTTTTTATTTTTTTGAGCAACAAATTCTCTGTAACTGTGTTTTTCACAGAATGCTTTTAAAAATGGTAATGAAGCTCTTTTAGTATTAAATAGATAAATTTTCATAGCCAACCTTTTTAATATAATAACTATCTACGATATCGGATAATGGATTACCTGTCTTATCTGTATCAAGTATTTGTTTCAAATTGTATTCTGGCAATTCTTTCACAAACGCTTCGTACATCATATCTTTGTCTGCATTACCTTTTCCAGTAGCACCTTTTTTAACAACACTAGGTACAACTGTATGGTAACCATACTCTTCTTCAAGTAAACGATATTTAAGAATACCACAATTTTCAGCAATCTGAAATACACCTCGGCCTTTTGAACCAAAGGAGTATCCTTCAATGAAAATAATTGGTTGATTTTGTTTGTAATCTGATAATAGGTCCATAACAAAATCTGATATATAAGTAAATCTTTCAATAGGGTCTTTCCATTCTTTATGTTCATAACCAGTTATATTTTCACCTTGTTTACCAATCCATTTCTTTTTACCTGTTAAGTAATGAAATGAAAAAGTACCACTTTTTATGTCGTCAATATGGACAGCTGGACTGGTTAAACTATAATCAATTCCAATCTTCGTCTTCCAAATCGTCTTCGTGTCGTTCTTCAATTTCTTCTTCATCTGATACCTCATGTCCACAAAATGGGCAAGTAAGTGGTTCTAAATCTTGCTCTTCAATATCCCATATTACGGTATATTTAGTTTCGCAGGAGGTACATGCTTTTTTTGATTTTTCCATTTGCATTATAGTTTAAATTTTTTGAATTGGTCTTTAGTTACATCTTGCTTAATGCCACCTATCACATAGGACTCAATTTCAGTTTCTTGTGGTGCATTTTGCATACCCTTACTGTTTAACCAATGGTCGACCCATGGTAAAGGATTTGTTTTTTGTTCGTACTGTGGTGTTAGGCCGATTGACTTCATTCTTCGGTTCGCCATGTACTCTACAAATTGGTGTAATAGTTTTTCTGATAGTCCAATCATACTTCCTTGTGAAAATAGATATGTTGCCCATCTTTTTTCCTCTTCTACTGATTCTTCATACATCTTGTACACTTCTTTTTCACAATCTTTTCTGATTTTGATAAAGTCTTTATCATCATTTCTATCATGCCAGTTATTGATAACTGTTTGTGACATTGCAAGGTGTTGACTTTCATCTCTTGCAATCATAGAAATAATCTTAGCAGAACCTTCAAGTAATTTTAATTCACCAAATGCAAACGAACAAGCAAATGATACATAGAACCTTAGTCCTTCTAAGATGTTTACACTCACCATTGCAAGGTACATTTTCTTTTTAAGTTCTTGTAAATCAACTTTACTCTTATCAAGGTGCCATCTATAACCCATTTCAATTAATTCATCATAGGTTTTTGTAACACTTTCAGCTCTTTGTTCAATCTTCTCATCTGTAAGAATAGTATCAAACACTTCACTAGGTTGTGAATATAGATTTTTAATAATGTGTGTGTAACTTCTACTATGAATTGTTTCCATGAAATCCCATGTAACAATACAACCTTCTAATTCAGGATTAGATACAAATGGTAAAAATGCCAAACATGGACCTCTACCTTGTACACTATCTAACATAGTTTGGTATTTTAGATTAGAAGTGAATATGAATTTTTGTTGGTCAGACAACTCAGCATAATCGTTTCTATCTTTTTGTAATGAAATCTCCTCAGGTCTCCAGAAATAACCTAACTGTTGTTGATTCAATTTATCAAAAATAGGATATTTCATATCACTATATTGTTGAACCTGTAGGTCTTCTCCAAAAAACATTGGTTGTTTCATTTGGTCTAATTTTTTATCTTTGTTAAATACGCTTCTTGCCATTATTCTTTTCTCTCCTCTAAATCATAAAAAAACTTATCGCTGTCGCCAGCCGTCCACTTTTGTTCACATTCTACACTATACTCTTTGGTGGACACATTGAAGTCTGGAAACTTCAACTCACTAGGAGTATAACTCTTATCATAAAATATCACTCTGTTGTTCGGTTGAGCTGCAAAGTGACCATTCTCTAATTTCAATATATTAAATGACTTATGTTGTGATGGTACTTCACTATAAGTCACATTTCTTTCTAAATTTGTTGAGTTAGCATTGTCTATTGTAAACATATACCAACCTTTATACCATTGTTTGCTTGGTGACAAATATTTACATTGATTGCCAATAAGCATTTGTTTTTCAATAATTGCAATATCATAACTAAAACAATCCCATAACTGCAATTCTGGTAATGATACTTCTCCTTTATAATCTTTTTTCCATACAAAAGCACTAATAGGTAACTTATCATACAAAGCACCATACTCTGGTATATAAGTTTCAAAATATAACGCTCTGCCTTGTATCGACTTCGCTGTTACCCATACACCTTCAACTAACTCTCCGTGACCTTTTTGTCCATCATATAGATACTCTTTCTTAACATACACATCAATATGAGGTGTGTTAACACACAAATATGCCATATATTACCTTTCTATATTGTACAGCTATCGCAATCTTCTTCAACTGCTAAAGTTGTGGGCTCAGTCACTTCTACATTATCTTTCCAACCTACTGGATGAGCAGGTTCGTCTATATCACTTTTTGAATCATAAGTATTTTGATAATATGAAGTCTTCCAACCTAGTTTATATGTAGTCAATAAGTCTTGTGCCATAACAGACACAGGTACCTGGTTGTCTTCATAATTTTCTGGATTGTAAGACCAATTACCACTAATTGCTTGGTCAAAATACTTTTGCATTACTGCAACGATATTTATATATCCTTCATTTCCTTTCATGTCCCATAATAGAGTATAAAAGTTCTTTAATCTAGGATAATCTGGTACAACTTGTTTTAGTGTACCTTTCTTAGACTTTTTAATACTTAAATAATCTCTAGGTGGTTCAATGCCGTTTGTAGCATTAGAAACCACACTAGAAGATTCAGATGGCATTTGAGCTGATAAGGTGCTATGTCTTAAACCATGCTCTTTGATATCTTTACGGAGTTGTTCCCATTTCATAGACAGTTTTCTGCTCGAGATTTCGTCAACTTCCTT
>JACKZZ010013636.1_pt1 | contig 15878 bp, 42 predicted proteins | sample 8027871 | NCBI WGS metagenome assembly JACKZZ01 (sample SAMN15724774, study PRJNA655200) | protist metagenome | isolation source: fluorescence activated cell sorting (FACS) single amplified genomes of... | place: USA: West Boothbay Harbor, Gulf of Maine | collected 2000-07-19
TATAAATTTTTTTTTACAAATAAATAAGGAGAAATAAATGCCATTTGAAATGATAACAATGCTAGGCTCAACAGTACTCGGAGGAGTAATGAGTATTTGGTCGCAAAGCATTAAAGCAAAACAAGCAGAACAAAAGATGCTTATACAAAGAGCAGAAGTACAACAACAAGGTTTTAAAGAAGCTAGAGAATATGATAACAAAGGTTTCCAATGGACTAGAAGAATTATAGCATTGACTGCTGTATTTGCTATAGTACTATTACCAAAACTTATGCCGATATTATCACCAGATACAAGTGTGATTGTAGGTTATTTAGAATTTAGACCTTCATTTTTCTTTATACCAGAAAAAGAAATAATGAAATGGGTAACACTATCATCTAATAGTTTTGTTATTACACCATTAGATACTAACTTAGTATCAGCTATTATTGGTTTATACTTTGGAGGTTCGTTAGTAAAAAAATAATATGTTAGATAAGTGGTTATATAATTTCTTTGGTGGACTCGATACTGCAATATCTAAAGTAGAAACTTATGCAATTAAGTTAACTACTTGGTGTTGGCATTCAAGAGTAAATATACTAAGAAAGAGACGACATGGTAGGAAGAATAAATAAACAAATAATTAATTATATTAAATCTTTAGAGAAGAAAGCTAAACAAATGAACTTTGTTAAAGAGTTAAAGAAAGAAGTTGAGACTGGAGCAAATGGCACTCAATCATATATAATTAAAGAAGGAGTTAACAAGGGTAAGAAGGTATGAACATTGCAGAATTATTAAAAAAGAATATTGTCATGGTTCCTATTGTTGCTTCTTTAGTTGTTGGAACATTTACAGGTGTTCGTTATATTGTTAATCTTACAGATACTATTAATTCAAATGAACAAAGACTAACAAATCTTGAAAGAGATTTATCTGTTGTTAAAAAAGAATTAGTAGATATTAATACTAGACTTTCTTCTGCTGAAGCTACATGGCAAATGGCAGAAAATTTATATAGACAACTAGCAGACCAAGTTAGAGAACACAGTTATGATATTAAGGATTTAAACAGGTAATGTATGGAGATTCTCAGGATGGACTACAGATTTACAGCAATACTTATAATTATGATGACTCTACTAGCTTTGTTTGGTGGACCTGCACATAGTAGAAACGAATATCTTAATGAGTATGGTGTAAGATGTGGAGATTTTGAAACTAGAATAGAAGCAGAAGATAGAAATGGTAAATATAATCATTATAACGATACTAATAACTATCGTAATGATGATGATAATTATAGATTAAGTTTTACTTACAGAAAATATTTAGGAACAGATTGCAAAACTACAAAAGAAAATGTAGCAATAAAACAACAGTTAGAATTAATGAAGATGTGTGGTAGAGTTAACAGCAATCCTAGTCTTGCACACAATGAAAACTTTAGATTGTTGGTTACAAAATGTAGAGGTGTAACTCCTGCAAGAGATAACACTAGACCTGAAAATGATAAAAGTCATTGGGATGAATTAAAAGATAATTATAAAAAAGAAAATCCTGAGATTACTTTAATGGGAGATAAATTTATAACTAACAAAAAGAAATTAGTAATACCAAAATATTTAACAGAAGATACAGATAAAGAAATAATACTACCAGTACCAAAGGATTAATATGAAGATAAGTGATAAGACAAGTATTGGTTTACCTTTAAGAAATTTAATAGGTTTAATTTCTGCAATTGTAGTAGGTGCATGGTTTGCATTTGGTGTAATTGAAAGACTTAATCAATTAGAAACTAAGAACCAATTATTTGAAAAAGATTTATTAGAAGCAAGTACACAGAAACCAATAGACCAAGAACAGTTTATGTTGTTAGAACATATAGCAGAGGGTTTAGAAAAATTAACTTTAAGAGTTGATGGTATGATGAATAACAAAGTTAACATTGAAAGACTACAACAAGATGTAGAACGATTAAGAATTGATACTGAAAAATTAAAAGATAGTGTAAGAACAAATATTGGAAAACTTAATGGAGATAAATAATGGTAAAAAATAATGCATCAACAGAAACAGAAGTAACTAAAGGTGCAACAAGTGATAAGAACTCTGCGTCTGCAGGAGTAAGTGCAGGTGCTAGTGCAGAAGCTAGTTCTAAAAGAGGTTTGGGAAATGGTACAACAGGCGAAGCTAAAACTGAAACTCATGTTGTTGCTGAAGCAGGTGTAAGTGCCGAAGCTAAAAATGGTAATGCTAAATTTGAAGCAGGTACAAAAGTAGAAGCAGGGGCAACTGCTACTGCAGGTACATCAACTAATATTGGTAGTGGTGTATCAGCAGATACAGAAGTTCATGCAGGAACTAAAACATATTCAGACATTGGAGTATCTGGACAAGTAGGTACGAATGGTGTTAAAGGTGAAGCAGGTGCTATTGCAGGTGCTAAAGCAGAAGTTGGAACTTCAGCTACTATTGGGAATGATAGAAACAATGCATCGCTTGGTGCTGCAGTTTCTGTTGGTCCACAAATAGGAGCAAAAGTTGGAGGAGGTGCAACAGTTGACGATGGTAAATTAACTGTAGGTGCTGATGTTAAATTAGCATTGGGAGTTGGTGTATCTATTAGTCCAAGTATAACAGTTGATACGAGACCAGTAATGAATCCAATTAGAAATCATGTAGTTGCTCCTGTATCTAATGCAGCTAAATCAACTAGTAAAGCTTGTAAAAAAGCTGCTAAGAAAATGAAATTTTGGTAATGATTAAATTAGTATTTGCTTTATGTTTGTTTATTAATGGGGAACTTGTAGAACATAGAATACAAGATACTTTATCTACTTGTTTAAAAATGAAAAGAGAAGGTAGTAGAAATATGAATATGGATAATAAAAAATTTATGTGTGGAGAAGTAGAAGCAGAACTTGAAAAAAATATAGATGGAAGTTTAACAATAAAAAAAATAATAAAAAATAAATGACAGCAGCAAAAATATATATACTAACAATAATGTTATGTTCAGTAGGTCAACCTCAATGCGTTATGCCACAAGTAATTAGTGAACATAACACTCATTATGATTGTGTTAAACATGGGATGGGTGATGGTTATGAAATTTTATTTGGAAGTGATTTAACTAAACAACAGATTAATGATGCAAAGTTATATGTTAGATTTAGTTGTGTACCTAAAGAGATAGTTGAATCTTAAGAATGAAAAACATCTGAAGCAATCTTTTCTAAATCTTCAGACAATAGACTAAACTTAGCATCACACTCTCTTAACAAAGCTTTAATCACACCAGCATTTTCTTTTTTAAAATGTAAAGCAATTTTATCCATAGGATATTTAGACAACTCAGTTATAAATTGTCCTTGATTATTAATAAGTAATTTGAAACTCATCAAGTAAGCTTCTTTTCTTTTAGTTCTTTTCTTTTGTTTAAGTTTTGGATTGGTCTTCATGTTTCTTTCTAAGTAAATCTACAAGAAAATCATCATCACCTTTTTCAGAACTAAGTTTTGTTAAAGGTTCTTGACCATCTATATATGTTTCAATTGTTTTTATTCTAACAGGGTTAGTCATAAAAATAGGAAATCTTTTATTAGAAAGAGATTTAACCATAAAGAAACCATCTTCTGCTACACCAAATGTTTCTATATTTTTAATATCAATATCATCTGAACCTATTAAACAAATTCTTAAATGATAAACACCATCTAATTGTTTAACTGGTTGACCATTAAGTCCTACAATTTTATCTGTCATATTTCTGTCCTTACTATATGTTTTCTTACTGCTCTAACTAATTCTTCTATCTTATCTATACAAGAAATTAAATCTTTATCAGTAATATAATGTTGTTTATCTTTTAATTTATCATATTCTTTTAAAGAAATAGTGACAGTACTTTGTTCATTTTCAAATGTAGCATCCACATCTCTATCTTCAATACTTGTCATTTAAATTTTTTTAATATTATTATTTTCTAAAATAACAGGTGCTACTTCACCTTGTTGTCCATCATCATCAGCTAAACTATCTACACTCTCAGTATACATTTCATTTAACTTATCATTGTTTCTAGTTATCTTTAATTTAAGATGGTCTTTTAATGCATCTATTTTAACATGAAGTATTTTATCTAGATGTTCATTAATACCATACATAGGCAAGTCATTTAAAGAAGATATAATTCTGCGAAAACCTCTTGCTCTTTTTTCTAATTGTGTTATCTGTGATTCTTTAGTCATAGTCTCTCTCCAATATCATTTGTAAATAGTGAATTGCTTTTTCAATATCTTTTGATTTTCCTTTTGATTTATGTCTGCATATATATTTAATAGCATTACCTTCTGCAAACTCTAAACGATTTTCATTTATAAAGTAAGCAGGTTGTATCTTCATTTTTTTATAATGGTTTCCATCTACTTGTTCATCTAATGAATCATAAGTAGTACCTTTAAATATATCTTTGTTAGTCATTATAATGGTCCTTGTTCTATCATCTTTTGTCTTCTTAATTGTTGTTCAGTTGGTTGCAACATATCATTTAAATCATCGATTGTCAACTCTGGGTTGCGTTTTAATTTTTTAACTATCCATTTATATGACCAAGGTTGTAGTCTAAATGTATCACCATCATAGTAATGAGTTTGATTAGGCATAAAAGCAAATACATTTTTATAATTAATTTTACTTGCTTCTTCTTTAGTCATTAAAGTATGCAACCAAGCTACTAATATATGTCTAGCTTTTCTTCTTATTGGTTTCATTTGTTTTGCGTTCATTTAATTTCCTTTTTTTGATGAAAGACTTCATACCAAGTATCACATTCATCACATTGATACATACTAACTATATTATGTTCAGAGTCTGGGTAAGTATCTTCAGTATCAAAATCATTATTCCATCTTACTTCTGCATTACAGTAGAAACATTTCATATTCTTTTACTATAATCTTTTAATTGTTTTTCATATTCATATGTTATCTCTTCTACTAAAGGTTGTTTAACAACATCAGCTAACATAACATTCTTATTAGAATATTTAAATACTCTTAAACCTTTACCATCATTAGTATCAGAATGACATTCCCATTTATGAGGACAAAACATACAACCAGTAGCTAAAGTTTTGTTACCATTCTTTTCTGTTTTAAATTCATAACATTTTTCTGGAGGTGTATCTTGTTCTAATGTAGTTCTTAAATTTTTAATTAAAGATTTAACATTAGGTTTAGCCATGTCTTCAGGTTTATAAAAACATATATCACCACTTGATTTATCAACAACTAAAAAGCCACCTGCTTTAGTACCCATAGCTGTTTCATATCCTGATAACTGGGCATGATAACCAAAAGGGTCATCACCTACTATCTCACCTGACTGAAACTTTTTAAAACTAAATGGTGAAGCAGACTTAACATCACATATCTCACCATCAATCTTACTATCTATATGTCCAGTCACACCATCAATCTCTACTTTCTTTTGTTGGTCTTCTATCTTATGACCTGCAAGTTCAGCTAAGTAAAGTACTAAGTGTTCAATGATATGACCATATAAAAATTTTAAATTTAATCCTGAGTCTTCATCTTTTCTATCTTTAGGACTATGTTTATCATACCATAGTTGTCTAGCAGGTTTACCTAGTACTGACATTCTAAGCTTACCTTCTTTATCTGTTCTTACTGGTGGAGTATTCCAAGCTAACATAGCTTCTTTAATATTTTTTAAGAATACATCCATGTTTTCTTCTGTCATGTTGGCAGGTTTACCATTAGATATTTCAGATATTAAATGTTTAATGTCTGTAGCTAAAGTACTAATGTGTTTCTGACCAGTTGTTTCCGATTTTATATTTTCCATTTAGTGGACACCTTACATTTAATTGTTTACCTGCATCTACAATAGATTGTACTGCTAAAATTCCAAACTCATCTGCTCTTTTCTCTTCGACTTCGTATTGAAACTCATCATGTACATTCACTACTGGTAGTGCTTTGATTTGTTTTATCTTAACATATTCCTCTAGCAATGTCAACGCATACTTCATAACAGTTGCTCCTGCTCCTTGAAGTAAAGTATTCAATGCTGCATGAGGATACCTTATTATTATTTTTCTTTGGTCGAGTCCTCTGACCCATCTTCTACTAGCAATTCGTTCCACCTTTTCTCGTAAGCTTCTAAGACTTGGTGTTGCTCTAAGAAATTTTTCTTTAATTCTTTCACCATCTCTTTCCGAACCTCCAATGATACTTCCGATTTTTTTTGAACCTGCTCCATAGATGAATGCATATATAAAAGTTTTGCTTTCATCTCTTGATGCCAAACCAGCAGCAATTTGATTTGTAGTGTGTATATCTCCATTAACGACTTCATGTGTATAATCCTTATCATTCATGTAGTGTGCTAACATCCTCAACTCAAGTCCTGAAGCATCAACACCTACTAATTTATAACCTTTGTTTACTGTCCATAATGCCCTACATTCTTTACCATAAGGAGAGTACACAGCAGGAATTTGAGCCATGTTGGGCGACTGATGGCTCATCCTTCCTGTTATTGTTCCATTGGTAATAACTTTGCCATGCACTCTACCATCTTCCTTAATAGCTTCTATCCAAGAACTGACTTGAGCAATTCTTTTCTGTAGCATTAAGAATCTGTTTATTAATTTAGCTTCAGGTATATTATGTATTTTAGATAATACTTTCTCATCAACAATCACATGACCTTTATCTGTTTTCTTCTTAGGTTTCCACCCAAGTAACATTAATCGTTCAGCAATCTGTTGCCTTGAACCTAAATTAAATTCTTTATATTTAACTTTAATAAAGGGTACTCCCTTTACATAACCTCTTGCTTTGTTATTAGACTTAGGTATAAACTCTGTCTCTACTTTTAAAGGAGGAAAAGTTTTTCTTACCTTAGTTGTTAGGTCATTCATATCTTCTTGAAACTTACATTGTAATTCATAAGCATCAATAACATTTATTTTAAATCCTGTGTCATGTTGTTTCTGAATTATCTCTGCAACCTTATGCTCTAACTCTATTGATTTTCCAAAGTCTTTTGTCTTAGCAATTAAAAACTTATATAATCTTTCTGTTAACTCTACATCATTCCTACAATATGTTAGCATCTCCTCAGTAAAAAAATCAAATTGTTCAAATGGTATCTTAGCTTGTCCTAACTTAGTACCCCAATTTTTTAATGAGTGTCCACCTTCTATCATTGGATTTAATAATCTAGATAGTACTAATGTATCTGTCTTCTTACAGTTAGCAAACAAATCATAACCAAATATTTTATTGACAACTGGTATATCAAATCCTAATATGTTATGACCTATTACTTCTTCAGTTTGTTTTATAAACTCTTCAAACCTATGTAAGTTATCTTCTCTAAACTGATAGTAAGTGTCATTGTGTTTACAAACAATACACCATATCTTATCAGCAGTCATGGTTGTTTCTATATCAAATATAACTTTATTAAAAGTCATCTGACTTTACCTCTGTTAATCTACCAGTATCTATATCATACCTTAAATCACAACAAGGACCAGTTATACCTGAGAATCTATTCTTTAATACTCTTATCCTAGTGGTGTTCCTTATATCAGGGTCATCGTTCTGTGCGTCTCTCTCAAGCCCAATAACCATATCACTTAGCTGTCCTATACTAGCTGAACCTCTTAATTGTGATAGTGATGTTGCTGCACCTTCCTCATGTCCTTTACCATCTGGTCTTCTAAGGTGTGATACTACTATCATAGATACTCCTGTCTCTTGAACAAGTGTTCTAAGTCTAGTCATAATCTCATCTAATGCTCTTCTCTCATCACCATGCTGTTGGTCTGATACAATAATACTTATATGGTCAATGACTATATACTTACAATCTAAACCTTTAGCTAAGAACCTAACTCTTGAAACAATATTATCAATAGAGTTAGAACCAAAATGGTCAAACATAAATACTCTACCAGTACCTACTGTTGCATCAAAGTAAGTTTTCATTTCGTCTTTACTAACATGAACATCTGGCAAATGTAATCTTTGATTAGCTTCAACACTCATCAAACCTTTTGAAGTTATAACTGGTGTCTCCTCTAACATTAACAAACCAATTTTATCTTCAGTTGATTTTATAATGTGATGTACTACCTCTCTCATTACTTGAGTCTTACCTAGTCCAGACCCTGCTGTAAAGGTAACTAACTCTGAAGGTCTTAGTCCATAAGTAATTTTATTTAAACCTTCAAATGGATACTGAACAAATGATTTAGTAATTGGTTTTAGTACAGCATCTAATAATGTATTAGCATTTATAATACCATCTGGTGCAAATACTTTAGCATCCCAAAATGTTTTATTATATATTTGTATTTTATTTTTTGTTAAACAATCTGAAGCATCTTTAAATCCTTCAGGTAAATGCATAACCTTACATTTTCCTGGTGAAAATAACTCTGCAACTTTCATTGCACCTACTCTACCTTGTTCATCATTATCAAAATTTATAATGACATTATCAAAATTATTTTCTAACCATTCTAAACTTGTCTTAATATCTTTTACTGCTGAAGAGATACCATTCTTAATACTTACTACTGGTGTGTGGTAGTTTCCTTTTAACATCATCTGATAAGCTGATAAACAATCTAACTCACCTTCAGTTATTATACAGTATTTGTTTTTAGAAAAAAGATGTTCACCAAACAGCCCAGAGTTTTTTGTATTACCTTGTATACTAAACTCTTTTAGCTTTGTGTATCTAGTCTTAGTCGCAATCTTTGCACCTTGCGTATCATGGTATGGATAGTAATGGTTTGTTATAGTACCCATGTTATCCATCTTAACTGTCACTCCAAACTTCTTACAAGTTTGTTCTGAAATATTTCTATCTATAATTTCTGCATAGTTAGATTCTTTCATATAGTCTTTTACTTCATACTCATTATTACTATTCGTTGTTGGTTGTAATTCCATATCATATTCCCTTATGTATTCTTGACAGGAAAAACAATAAGCAGAGTTGTCTGCATTCACAGATACTGCATCACTACTTGAACATAGTGGACAGGGTAAGTGAAACTTTACAAATCCATTTTTATTTATTTCTTCCATAGTCGCCCTTATGATTAATTAATTCAAAAAAAAAGAAGCCGACTCTACTACAAGCCGACTTCTTTCAGGAGTAAAAAATGATGACACACTATATGTCCTTCACTTCATAGATGTTATACTAAAAATCTTCCTTGATGTCAACACCTGCACCACTAGAATCTTCAATATCAAAGTCTTCTTTAGGTGTATACTCGATTAAGTCCATAACTTGTACAGCTTGTAAGTCCAAGCCCTTTCCCTTCTTACCTTTGAAGTTCCAGTCATAAGGTCTGTACATTACTTTAACCTTACTACCATTACCAACTATTTTATCGAGTGGTTGTTTAGCACCATCAACTAATGTTGGTTGTGTATTCTTATCACCATTAGCTTTAGATACTTTTCTTTTAAATCTAACTATGTTAGATATTGTTTGCTCATCAATTACAGTTTCCCCAACAGAGATTCCTTGACTCTTAAAGTCTTCGGCTGTTGCGTCATCAACTGCTAAATCAATTCTCCACATAGGTTCAAACTTTTCGTTTGGTCGTGTCAGAGAAGCCCAGTAAGCTGTGCCTTCAATTATTGCCATATGTATTTCCTTTATTGTTATTGTTAATTATTATTGTATAACTATCATACTTTATCATCGGTGTCAACACTTGGTTCAACTTTATTTTCAAACATCTCTTCTATTTTCTTATCGATGTTTAGTTTAATAGTTTGTTTCTTGTTCAGCTTTTCCTGAAGTTCACCTATCTTAGAACCCATAGATTGAATATCATTATTAGCCTGTTCTAATTGTATTAGAATTTGTTTAATCTTACTATCCTTTTGATTGATAGTATCATTTAATTCTTGTTTCTCTTTTGTTAAATCAGAGATTGTTGACTTGTATTCTTTTAATAAAGATTTATCTGTCATTAGAAAATTTTTTTACTCCAGTTTTAATTGTCATTTTATTTATCCTTTTAATACTGTCACCTGATTTAGTTAACCTTATCCAATTAACTACAGTATCTTCAGGTAAAATTTTTAAAAAATTATATGCTGTCCATTTATATATATCTTTTATTTTACCAAGATGATTGTTTATAGTATCAATATGCCATACATTATTTCCACTTTGCCAATCAAATTTTTCTAGTATTCCTGTTTGTTTAAATCTTTTTTCTACATCATCATTTAAAAATGCCCAATTAGTAAATGCATAAGCAACACCAGTAGTTTCATATCTAAAAATATGATATTGATTTAAAGCTACACTAGGTATAATATACATTGCTAATTCTTTATCTGTTTTATTTTTCCAAATAGTTTGTTCTTTATATAATCTTATTGCATCTATTATATCTTCGTTCTTAGACATTTTTTAATTCCTTAGTATATAAGTAATCAGATTTATTATCATGTTCTTCATAACAGTTATCACAAATCTTTGTGTTCCTATCTTGAATATACCTTCTCATACTACCACCATGTTTACTACACTCACATTTATAGCAAGTGTCTTGAAAGTTTAATCCACCATCCATCATGCCCATATTATTTTATACCTATACACTCTTCAGTAAATAATAATTTCAAAGGCAACACTACACACTTGGATGCTCTATAGTCTCCAATACTTTTAGTGTGTGTCTTCTTATATTTCTTTACTATCTTTTTTAATCTTGATACTCTAAAGACTAACATACAATGTTCCTTACCATCAAGTTCTAATATATGAAACCACCATTTAGATTCTGTCTTGTCTATTCCAGATGGCTTGTCTCTAAACTCATACTCAATAGCAATGTTGCCTGTCTTTCTCCACCATGCTCTCTCAGTTTTAATTTCTACTTTACTTCCTTTAAGTAAATCAGCTACTCGTTTCTCTCTTATCTGTCCATACTCTAAGTCTATATCAAACTTAGTATTCTTTCCTGTTGCCATTAGTATTGTACCTCTTGATGAAAGCTACAAATATAATGAGTCAAAAACTTATTAAGATTTTTATTCTTAAATAGTTTTTTAGCATTAGCTTTATCTAACTGTTGAAACTTCCTGATTATAAATGTTGGTTCTAAATTTGCGTAATCGCATATCTCACAGAAGTGTGAGTCTGTTTTTGAAAACCAAGACTTTGCGTCTTTGATTATATTTTCTCTGGCATTACCCCACGCATGAATATCTACATCCAATGCATCCATCATGGCTCTCACTATAACACTACGATATAATAAAACATCTGGTGTAATTGCTCTGCCCTCGCCCTGTCCTGCGTTTGTTATACTACTGTTCAATATCATATTTCATTTTATCAAACACCTTGTTTAATAAAGACTTTTTATTCTGCTTTATAATCTTCGAATGAAACTGTTTTGTTTGTAGACTTTTCGCTATTGGATTTCTGGATTTTATTTTTAAATGTTTCTTCATCAATCTCTTCTACTGTATGTCTACTATGTTTCACTTCTCTATTAATTATATTTGAATATGGACTCCAATTTATTTTCTCTTTAACTTGTGCTAATGTAGTACCTGAATTATAATAGTCTTCAACGCATACATCTACATTGACCCATGTTTTTTTTAAAAAGAATTTATTGCTCATATTGGTTTGTCCTGTCTATATAGTTATGTTGGATAAAAGGTTCTTGTCTTTTATTTAAAGACAGTATCTCTATTATACATTATAACCTTTGCTTTAACAACCTCTCTAAAAAATAAATATTATCTAATAATATCAGTAGTTTAGAGGGTATCAGGTGTTGCCTTTCTAGTGTAAGTTGTATTAATATTATGCTGGTTGTTGTCCTAACTCTACTAATATTTTCCATTGGTTTCTATTTTCAAATTGACATCTATCAAACTGTTCCATTGCATCTTCTGCTGTCAATGCATTAATAAATAAATCAATATTAAATATTTGATTATGAAAAACATAAACAGAATTATCTAATGCGTCTCTATACTTAGGTTCATATTGTTTTCTTTTCTTAGCCATTAAGCTTTCTCCTTTATTATTTTAATTGCTCTTGCCTGTGCAGGATACCTTTTAATATATCCTTTCCACTCTATGTACCCAAGCATTTGATGAATAGTATTTTTAGATTTAACATTCATATGTTCTCTCATCTCATCAAACTTAGGCATAATTTCATTGTGTTCTTTATACTCTTGTAAAAATTTATATAACTTTAATTGTTTCTTTGTTAACATTTTTACTTTCTAAAAAGGAATACTGTCTTCGTATTCTTCTTCTTTATTATTATAAGCTACACTTTGTTCGAACAAAAAGTATTCAATATCATCATACTCTTTTTCTTCCTTCATTAAGTTAGCATAGTAGTCTGCACTATGTCTATTTAAAAATTGTTTTTCTAACATAAATCTATCTGAATGTCCAAACTTACTCATCACTATATACTTCTTTATTTTATTTTCCATTTTTATTTTTCCTTTTTTTATGTTGACCCATGTACCAATCTCCAGGCTCATAGTTCCATCGCTTACCATGATGTCCTCGAATATCAGCATACCACATTCGCAACCTTACTATTAATTTTTTAAATATCATCATACTATTATAGCAGGTTTTAAAATAAAGTCAAGCATTAATTTACTACCTTACTCTTACATAATCCATTGTCAATTAAGAACATGGCTTGTCTTCCAAACCAACCTTGTAATTGCCAACACATTCCAGTATCAATTAAATGTTGCCATGCTTTTAACTCTTCTTCAACTGTCTCTGCAGGTATATATCCTTCAGCTATACCAACTGCTTCGTGTGTTTCCATTACTAACTCCTTTGTTAAATTTATTTGTTTATACTTTCTATAGTATTGTAGTTCAACTTTACTATTGAAAACTTTCTTACCAAAGATTGCATTCTTTATTCTAACTTTTCTACTCATAATGATTTAGTATTTGTGTAGCTGTAGCAATTCTTTTTTCAGTAGTTAAATAAGGAAGCATTGATTGACAAGCTTCATAACATTCTTCGTTCAATGCTACCCACATTTTTTGTGGTTTAGTTATTGTTCCTATAGCTGACACTCTTGGTTTCCTATCATAAACTTTACCTCCAAATAAATCATGTAAGATTTCTATTGGTGCAAAGTCTGTATTACATACCTCTATTCGTATTCTTTTATATGGCTCTTGTTTGTATTGTATGTATCCTTCACCATCTACAAAGCCACTCGCCCACTTAATCATACTGTCAATATTACTTATCATTCTTATCTCTCTCTATGTCTGCAATCATATCACCTATCTCACCTTTGATATAAGTTAACTCATCTACTCCAAGCAACCCTGCTACTTGTATGATTGTTGCCATTCTTTTTTGTTGTAAGTTTCTATCTTTATTTCTATCAATCATTTCTAAATGTAGTTCATCCATTACTTATTACCTTTCATTTGTTTTAGTTTTTCTTCTAGTATTATACTTATCATATCTAATTTACTTTGGTCTCTACTATTCCACTCACTCTTATTCATATCTAATATATCATACTTCCAACTCATCCAATCATCAATTATTTCTTGCATCATTCCTTCGTTCATACTTCTCCTTTAGTTTAATTGCAATAGAAAACAATCCTTTCTCCCTGCATTTTTTTATAATACATTTTAATCTAAATATTAATTGTGTTTTTCTATCCATGTTTTTTTGTACTTGCTCCTTGTCTTCTATATTTTTCTTCATAGTATTCTTCGTAATACTTTTCTTTCTCATTCCATCTTAATCTTAAATCATTACCACCTACTTTGTATACACCACACATCTCCATAACTTTAAAATCTTTCTTAAAGCATTGGGTCATACCATCAAACCTAACTATCCTACACCCATCATCTGTCCAATAACCTCCTCCATCTTCATCTCCTGCATCCATAGTTTGATAAAAGAAATGATTTAATATTCTATACTCATGGTCATCACCTTCATGTCCTATATCTTCTAACTGTTGGTCATTGTATATATGTCTAAATGTATACTCATGCTCACCATTTTGTTCGTGAAATTCACACAACCAATACTTCATATTAATATTACTCCTATAATAAATCCTACTACAAAACACAACCACTCTCTTCTGTAATATAATTCTATTGCTTTCCAATCACTCTTAGTCTTACCAAAAATTAACATTCATCCTCCTTTATAATTATATCTGCGTCTCTATATCTATCATCATCATACTCTTCTTCATTTTCTTTTTTCATATACTGCTTTGTTATATGCGTTGCTTACCACCTTCTCATCTAAAAAATATCCATTGTTATTCTTATGCCAATACTTTTTAAATAAAATAGTTTGTACTTCTGGAAGACTAACTGTTTCATGTCCTCTCTCTAAGCTAGTCCTACTCATTACAATATCCATTACCTCTTCTTGAACATCTACGATTGCTTGTTTAACTTTGCCCATGTATCTAACTCCTCTTGTTTATAGTTTAACGATTTAATTAATCCTACTACACTCCAATGATTTTCATATGCTAACTGTCCTACTTTTTTCTTATCTCTTTTTACTTGCGTTCTATATTTCTTTTCCATTACTCCTCCTTTGTATCACCTTGTATTTCTGTTTGACAATCATCACCATAGTCAACACCTTCATACTCTATTATTATTTTAGTTTCTTTATCTTCACTCATCTCTCCCTCTCTATCCATACAACTATCTACACACATCTCTCTAATTTCATTCTCTGTTAACTTATTAGGTGCAGTTATTTTCCATGTTCTTACATCAACTGATTGCTCAATGTATCTGTATTCATACTCACTCATTATAATATACCTCCCATTTCAAAATCAAACTCTAACTTTTCTAATAGATAACCTCTCAAGTCATCATGTATTTTATCATCAGAAAAAATAGGTATCTCATCTGAATAAAAATCTTTGATAGCTGTCTCCATAATATCAAAGTCTTGTCTACCTCTTACTATCTCTATCAGTAATTTTATTTCTTCCATACTGAAGTGGTCTTTAATTTCTTTAATTGTTTTCATACTACTTTACTCCTTTGTATTTATTAAACCTATCTTTATTGAAAGGTGTTTTAACTATACCATCTTGACCCTCTGTCTCTGATAAAGAATACTTTGAGTTAGGGTCATCCTCTCTGTACTCTTGCAGTAGTTCAACTGCTTGTTGTTGTGTCCAAGCTACATCAACTGCAAACATTGGTTCACCTTGCATTTTACATTTAATAAATAACATACTACTCCTTTGTTGTATTAATGTTCTACCAAAGTATTGTGTTTAAACTTAGGCAGTTTCTTGTCGGCATTATGTTTAACCATAATTAGTTTAACAGTAAAGTGTGACATAACATCACAGTTATTAGATGTTCTATTATACATATAAAAATTTATGGTATAAGTATATAAATAATATCTTTAGGGTTATTAATAATAATAATATTAACATATCTAATTATCTATTTAGTATACCAATAGTCATCTAAGTTTTCTTGAGTATATTCTACCACCTTAAACTCTTGTCCTCTCTTCTTACTCTTCCTTGCAAACTCTTTAGCAGTTTCTTCTTCAGAGAAAATTGTATTAGTAAATAGATTGAACTCTTTATCTTTTTGTTTCTTAAAAATTATAAAGAACATCTGCATTAAAGTATCTCTCTCTCAACTTCAAATGAAAATCTATTAGTCATCTTCAAATAATCTATGTTATGTTTAGTCAATGCTTGTTGTCCATATATAACTGGCAACCAACAGTCATCTTTATTAACTACATAATATAAATCCTTACCA
>JACKZZ010002075.1_pt1 | contig 15868 bp, 3 predicted proteins | sample 8027871 | NCBI WGS metagenome assembly JACKZZ01 (sample SAMN15724774, study PRJNA655200) | protist metagenome | isolation source: fluorescence activated cell sorting (FACS) single amplified genomes of... | place: USA: West Boothbay Harbor, Gulf of Maine | collected 2000-07-19
CTGACTCCACCCCTTTGGTCCTCGCGGGCAGATCTTTGACCTTGATAGGCCCGAAGGAGAGAGCAAGAAGAGCTATCTCCGCGTGGTCAACCCATTGCTCCCCACTCCTAACCCTGTTAACCCAGCACTCCTTCTGGTGGGTATAACTCTCCTCGGTATGGGCATCCTCTTCCTCCTCTTCGTCTTCCTCTTCCGAGACTTCTCCTCCACCCCGACTGCTGGGAGTTCCAGGAATACCGCGGTCTTTGATAACCAAGCGGGAAGCAAGCTCCCACCCAAGATTGGCCTCAACTAAAGTGAGGTTACTGATAGTGGTCTCCCTAACCTCACTCAAAGTTTGACCAGTCCTTGCTGCTACTGCGGCCCAACCACAACGACCTCCTCCATCATAATCCTTGAAGAACTGCGGTTTACCCACCGAAGTCTTGTCCCCAGGCTTGGTTTCTTTTAAAGTACCAAAGGATTTGGCAAGCTCGCGAGCCAACTTCCCTTCTTCCAGCCTCTTAGCAGCTCTCTTAGCCTTGGAGTTTTTCTTATTTTTCTTTCCTTCCGTTTCGCTGTTTTTCAAAGTTTCTGGTTTTTCATCCTGCCCAATAAAGTTGCTGGCCCCACCCTTTTTGCCCTCATCTTTGGGTTCATTAATTTCAACCCGATTTTTGCTCCTTGTTACTTCGACTGCAGCCTTGGGGCCCATCAACTCCGCCAAGCCCTTTTCTTTTTCTTCCCCCTTTTTAGGTTCCCTTGATTCAACCAGATCCTTGGGCTTCACTGCCTTGACTTCATTCTTGGAATTCTTCCTAACCTCTCCTCCCCCGGCTCCCCCGCTCCCTCCGGCTCCCGCGTGAGCAGCAGGACTAACCTCAGTCAGCTCCTCCCAGGAGAGCGCCGTGAGGCCTTTTTGTCCTTGTTTAACCCCAAGCAACTCCTCCTCCTCACTGCGGTTGATCAGGATAAAGGGAGATTTCGCTTCTTCCAAAACCGTGAGAGCAGGGACGGTGAACTTTGGTTTCCAAAAGGTGTCAACCAAAATGGACTTAACCAAAGACAGGTCAATGATTCCACATTTAACCAGAGTAGCCAACCTCTTCGGGGTGCCAACAATAATGTCGGCTCCATCCCTCAAATGATGGACATCATGGTTATCAAGAGCCCAGCCTTCCGTCCAACCGACAACCTCAACCCGACACCGAACCCGATGCATAAAGAACTTAACCAACTCTACAGTCCTCCTGAAGGCGAAGCTCTGGCTCTCTTTACCTTCCCTTCCCAAGATCACTATCCCCAGTGGTCTAGCCGCAAAGCTAGGGGGAGGGTGATCTCCCTGGAGTTCCCCAATGAAGGGGATGTGGTGGTCGAACAACCGATAAAGAAGGGTCTTGGCGTTGATAACCTGGTTAGTCATAGCCATGATCCCTCCCACTGCCCGACTTTCACCCCCGCCTTTGGGGGACCCATTGACAACCAAACTTCCCTTGTCAGCAGTATGACCTAACATGTCCACCCAGAGTTGGGTCATTTTTCCTCCAGTAAGCTCCTTGATAGCCTCCTTGGTGATGGGGTGGATCATAGTTGACATAAGAGGTTCGGGCAGGATGTTGTACCCGGCTTTGGCAGGTGCAACCCAATAACCATTTTCCTTGATGACCTTAAGCATGACTCCTTCCCTAACCGTAATCGGCCCAGCCTTGGACATCAGGGCGCTCATTCTCTGTTTCAAACAGAACTTCATCCGCCCGTATTCGCTGTAAGTCTCATAACACGCCAACCGGATAGTACAGGAAAACCCGTTCCCAAACTCAACCCGAGTATCGTAATCCTTTTTCTGATCCTTCCCTAACTTCAGGCTGCTCTTAATTGCGGAGAGAAGGTTTTCTCGTCCCCTCCTGTCTTTAGAGCCCTCACTCTGAAGAGCATCAGAAATGAGTTTGTTAATAGAAGGGCAACGGTTGGTGAACTCCTGGCCTTCCCGCGACAGCTCGTGAGTAACATCCCCTTTTTTGACCTGGTCCGCGATTTTGAAGAGGGTGTCGTCTCCATGGTCCTCCTCATCATCAAAAATCATCTCCCTACCTTCCTGACTGGGGTAACTATGGTTAACTTTTCCGCTGGTTTTTCCTGGGAAGCTGGTGTCAACCGCTTTTTCTTTCTCAACCCCGGAATTCTTAACTCCTTCATTAGCCTCCTCGGAAACGCGGGTGTCAGCCGCTTTTTCTTTCTCAACCCCAGAATTCTTAACTCCTCCATTAGTCTCCTCGGAAACGCGGGTGTAAACCGCTTTTTCTTTCTCAACCCCGGAATTCTTAACTCCTTCATTAGTCTCCTCGGAAACGCGGGTGTCAACCGCTTTTTCTTTCTCAACCCCGGAATTCTTAACTCCTTCATTAGCCTCCTCGGAAACGCGGGTGTCAACCGCTTTTTCTTTTTCAACCCCGGAATTCTTAACTTTTTCCTTGCCCTTGGGGTCATTGATCTTCTCATTCCCAGAGTCATTGACCTCTCCTTCAAGCCATTTCATGAGAAGATCAGGTTCCCTGGATCTCTTTTCCTGCTCCTTGTTGTTCGGGCTTTCTTTTTCTCCCTTATCCATGATAAACCTTTTCCCAAGGCTGACCTCAGCCTTTTTGCCCGTAACAGAGTCATCCTCATTGCTGAGAAGGCTGACTTCAGTCTTTTCATCCATAACAGAATCATCCTTATCGCTGGGGACAACATCCGGGTTAAGGGCGGCAACCGAGTCATCATCCTTAAGGTCCTCCTCGCTTTCTTCAGCCTTTTTGTTCTTTTTATCCTTTTTCCCTTTCTTTAACTGCTTCTTTTTCTCCTTTTTTTCCTCTTTCTCCTTTCTCCTCACTTCCTTCAGGAGGGCCTCTAACTGAGACCTAGTGAAATCAGCCATTTGGAAGTGCTTTCTCTCCTCTTCTAGTTATTAAATTTATTGCTTAGTTTTATAAGAGATTATAGTTAATTCTCTCTTTCTCTCTCTCTCTTTTTTTTTTTTTCTCAGTTAAAAGTAGCCTTGTTTATTTGACCAAGGTTAGTTAGTTTCTAGCCTGGTCAGGTGAAGCAGGAATTATCAGATGAAAATGCTCAAAAGCCTCTCCTCCTCCTCCTCCGGTATTTCAATTATGAGAATTTGTTTATTTCTTTTATGAGAAGACAGGGATCATGACCGCAACCTGTCAGGCAACAGAATTTCTTATGATGTCTTCCTTTCTCAGAGGGTGTATGAAAGAGCGAGAGTCTTTAACCGCAACAACAGGACAGCAGAATTTCTTATGATAACCTCTTGAAGGATGCAACCGCGAAATTCAGGGCTTATGAGGATTTGAGTTATAAGCAAAAAAAAAGTGAGATGTTATTCTAATATGAGGAGGGGTTTCAGGGATCTCAGTGAACTCAATTCTTTCTCGGTAAATCACTTCCCCTATGAGCTCGACGTAAGCCGGTTCATTCGTGGGTCATTATCAGAGTTTCCGCCGAATTCTCGGCTTGTGCATTTATTGATTTCTTTTCAAATTGATACTAACCTAGGTGTTTTAACGTTATTGTTGATTTGGTATTCGTTTAAATCGTTGACTCTCGTTGGTTTAATTCATCTCAGCTTTCAATTCTCGGTAGTTTTCTTATTATAGCAACCTTAATGACCGTAATTTCTTAACATGAATTCAGGTATATAACCCTTACTTACCTTAGTTCTCCTGAGCTTGATTCAATGCGTCCTGATTGATCCTCTGAGTTAAATGGCGGTATTTCTCCCTTACAGCCTCCTTAAGCCTTATGTAGGTGTCATGCCACCCAGGGACTCCGGGTTTCGCAACCTCAAGATCGATATCGATCTCTACATAATGCATCCGCTGATATTCCTTAACCGTTAATCCTTTTAACCCAATTTTACCCTCCACAACATTCCATTTCCTAATGAGGAATCTCTGCTCCGCCTCTAACGCCTCCAACCGGGGAGCTATTCCTAGCTCAGCAGCCTTTAATAGTTCTGTTGTGAGTTCCCTCTCAACCCAATTCAGGCTGCTCATCTCTTTTTTCTGGAGCTCCTTCAAGCGAGACCTTATCTCTGCTAGGACGGACAGGTTGAAATTCAGGTCCTCACGCACCACCATATCCTCTTCCTCCTTTTTTTCCTTAACCTGAAATAACCTTGTCCTTGGAACTGAATTCAACCCGGTGTCCGTCTTCTTGGAGGTCTTCTTTGATCCAACTAATGATGGCGGGGTTTCAACCACAGTGATCCTCCTTGACAACCCTTCTTTTTCTTCTTCTATTGGACTTAGCGGGGTAAAGGCTGTGAGAGGTGCTTGGTCAACCGGAGACTTCACCCTTCCTCGGGGTATAAGGGGAGGCAACCGGCCATTATTATAGAGGAAGAGCTGAAACCCGGGTAATTCTCCTTTTTCAACTAACCATTCCTCCCCTTGACTGGAGAGCCAGACCATAGTTGTAGTCCCTTTTTTCAACCGATCCTAAATTGAGAGGTTGGGCCTATCCCAGGCCCCGGAAGAAATTCCCCCGGAACGATAACGCAGGTTCTGGATCTCCTGATTTGTGGGTAATCTCTTGGCCTAGCAACCAATGAACACATAACCTCTTCATTTATGCCCAACCGCCACCAACCTTATTGCCCTCCTTCTGGGGATTTTTCTTGCTCAGCTTGATTTTCTTCAATCATCTCATCCCAATTAGTCTCCTCAAGCCACGCTTCGTCTAAAGCCTTCCTCTTTTTAGCATCTTCTATCAGGAAGGAAGCTTCAATTTCAGCCTGCCGTTTCAAAGTGATCGCAGAGCAAGAGGCCATCGGAAACTCAGCTGACGCCTCGAGACCAGAGGATCCCCCAGAGAGATCAAGAAAACCTAAATTACTCGTGTTCGCGACTTGAGCACCAACCCAAGGACCCAGAAATTCAGAGGACGGAGGTGAGCGGATAATCACTTTTCCCGGCGTCGCCGAAGAAGAAGCCCCGTTCTCTTCATAACAACCGATACCGCGACTACTGACAGCTTGACTCAGAGGTTCATCATCTTGGGTGAGGTCAATGAAGTCAATAACCTTAGTCGTTTCATTTCCAATAGGATTTCGGCTGTCAACAACCTCCCCAGGGACAAACCCACCGAGTCCTTTATTGACAGGCAGCCCCGCTACCTGAGTGACCTTTCCCGCGTTCTTAACCCTAAAAGGGTTGGGGAGCCCAGAATCCCAGCCCTTGCCGTCCTTAACCGGTCGGAACGAACTCAGGGAGGAGAGGCGAGGCTGGCCACCGGAATACGCCCCAGTGCTATAATCAACAACCGACCGGAGGACGACCCTATCAGCTTCTTTCTCCAACCGAAGGGCATTGGCCTTCATGTCCCGGATTTCCTGGGATTGCTTGATCATCAGAGCCTGGCTGAAGGAAACACACCCGGGCTCCGGGGGATCATCCTTATCAAGAAGGTTAGCTCCACTGCAGTTCAAAGGAAATCCCTGAATCAGCCGGGTGAAACGAGCAATATGGACAACCATTTCCTTACACTTAGGGTTGGGAAGTTTGCTAGGCGTAGGACCCGACTTTCCTGACGGGCAAACACAACCAACGTCTCTTCCATATTCCCAACATCCATAAAGATAGCCGTTCCCATACCCTCCATAATAGCCGATATTAAACGCATCCTGCTCGAGATCCACAATCATCTGGTCGTAACCCTTCACTTTTCCCCTGGCCAACCCGTTCTTCATGCCCCTCTTATAACCAATCGCATTTCCTTCGTCATAGGCAGTTACTTCAACCTCTTGGAAGCGATTCTTAGTTCCTTTATAGGCATCAACCGAACCCTTCTTTTGGCCCATCTTATGGCCCTTCTCCAACCCTTTAGCCATTCCAATCCCGAAACCCTTTTGCTCCCCATGGCTGAAAGCTTCAGGCGCCTCACCTTGACTGCCTTTATAAAAAGCGTTATCAACCGCAGCAGCTGTGGCCATTTCAGCCTTCTTAACCTCTGAAAGCATCCCCTTAATAACCTGGTTTTTATCAGCGACCTTCCTTTCTCCCTCAAGCAACCCTTCCACAACTCCTCTGTGTTTCCCGGCAGCAACCCCGATAGTGTAAGCCTTGAAGAGGTCACTAATCGACAGAGGGGCCCCTTCTGCCTTAAAAGCTGTGGTAACACCTAGATCTATTCCCATAACCTCAATCAGCCTTAAATCAACGGAAGTGAGCCCACCCTCTGGCTTGAGCTTCCCCTGGGGTTCAGGGAGGTGAGACTGGAAGAGAAGAGGTGGAAGTTCCGACATCATCAACCAATAGATCAACTCAGATCTTAATAATATTTACTTATCCAATCGTTACTGCTCTTATGAGTTCAACTAACAGCTTGCTGGAATATTTCAGGTAGTTTGTTCTTTCTTTCCTTCTTCCTCTCTCTTCTCCTTTTCTGTCGCTGGCAGGCAATGACGGAGAAGGAACCCAGAATATTAAACCGAATTAAATCATAAAGAGAGAGAGAGAGAGAGAGAGAGGGAGAGAACATATGGCAAAAAGGGCGTCATAAAGGATTGCCTCAGGGTGATTCTTCATTCCGTCCCCAATTAACCACCGGATAACCCTCGCCTATTGGCAATAGATTGAAGCAGTAAGGCCGCGCCACCATCAGAGCAACTGCTAAACATCTCCTTAGCAACCTGTTCCGGAGTCTTAACATTAGGCTTGGCACCCCCTGCCTTGATTCGTTCTTCAAGGCGCTTTCGGACCGTTACACCTTGGTAAAACGAGGTCGCGCTGACCCTCACTCCTTCGGGCAACCCTACCTTGTTTGTCGAATCCTGCGCAGCAGCCTTCTTAAAATTATCAGCGAATAACTCCTCCTCTTGTCTAGATGTTCTCAGACCAACAAGCCAGGGCCCAACACTCCCAACAAAGAAAGCGGGAATATTAGCGAACCCGAGCGTAGCAACTATAGGGACTAGCGTAAAATCAGACCCCCGTGAAACCAGAACCGACTGCATAGCTCGATCAAGACTGAGCGTATTAAATGCTTTAGCTAAATCGGCTGATAACAACCATGTTTTATTGGAACCGCTCATATGGAAAAAGACATCAGATACAGCCTGCGGGAACGGGGCTTGCGGGATACACGCGAGATTCGGTCCCCTATCATAACCGGAATAAAGCCTTCCTAAGTCCTTGGTTCTGGCGGCTATTCCAAGGTCGGACAGAAAACGCGGGATAACGCTGGTCCGATGTCCGTATTCAGCCAATTCCAGGAAGAGCTCTCGTTCAACAAGACAGCTCATAACCAAGTTAATCCTCTCATCAGTGGCTTTTACTATCCGAGGTGGAAGCTTAGCAGGAAGCTTCCGAAAATCAACATGATCAGCTCCTTTGACCACAAAATAACCGGTGGATCCATCCTTGAGCTTCACGCCGGCTCTAGGGACACTCTGCCCCTCAGAGTGAAAAGTTTTAGCCAACTCACAGGCGGCAACTGCAGCGCGATCAATGTACTCGGCTAACTCCATGGGGTCTTGCCCTTGATCCTCAGCTTCTTGCAGGAGTAACTCCAAATCAGGGTAAGTGCAAAGCTGCGATAACACCCCTCCTTTCCATTCCTGACTATCTCTACTCGGATTATTCTGTTTACTAAACCATGAATCATTGATTTCTTTTATTTCATCAAGCCCAAGTGTGAGAACATACCCAGCCCTTTTTGGTCCTGACCTTCTCTTGTTTGGACCATCTAGAGCTAGGAACTCCCCTTTCGGGCTTATTTCTCCTCCTTTTTCAACCTTGGATTCTGGAGTTTTCTTGATTTCATCCCCCGGGCTCCCGCCCTTCTTTCCTTTTAAATATCCCAACCCCTCCGGGCTTTTTCCTTCTTCTTCAACCTTGGATTTTGGAGTTTTCTTGATTTCATCCCCCGGGCTCCCGCCCTTCTTTCCTTTTAAATATCCCGACCCCTCCGGGCTTTTTCCTTCTTCTTCAACCTTGGATTTTGGAGTTTTCTTGATTTCATCCCCCGGGCTCCCGCCCTTCTTTCCTTTTAAATATCCCGACCCCTCCGGGCTTTTTCCTTCTTCTTCAACCTTGGATTTTGGCTCTGAAGCCGGCTCGCTCTCGGATTCACTACTGGAGTCGGTTAATTCAAAGCTTGATTCGTAGTCATCCGCATCCCACCCCACAGCTCTTTCACTACAACTGCGGCGCCGCACCCCCAAGGCTTCATGATCCAAAAAATCCCACCGGGTGTGGTAGCATTCTTCCTGGTCAGGAATAACCTCTTCTCCCTCCTCTATCTCGCTTCCAGTCTCCCCACACTGCCTCTCTTCTTTGTTACTGTGAATTTCACCGGCATCACAGCAACTAAAATGAGAGGCAAAATGAGACAATTCTTCTCTTAAGCCCTGTGAGAGGGGATGCTCAATTTTGCTCTCAACTTCTTCAACCACCAGCTCCATCAGTTCTTTCCCAGAGCAGATTACTCCTCCAGTGAGAGAATCAAGAAACCGAACCATAACAGCAACAACAAAGGAAGATTCCTCCCGTCCTACCCCGCAAATCGTAATTGTAGGTTCCTCTTTTGACTCGACAACCTCAAGAGCCCTGAGAGCAGCTAAACAACCCCGGGAGACGTCAAGGTTCCCTTCTTTAATAACATCCTCATGAATGAAACAAGCTCTTTTGTGGTATTTTTCCATGAAACCTTTAGCTCCAAACCTTTGAGCAACCCATTCTCGAGAACCAGGACCCTTTTTAGCGCAAGGGCCAACTGATCTGAGATTCTTATTGCTGCTAGCAAACACTACGGCATCTGATGATTCAAGGTCAGTACCCCCGTTAATGACGTCCGTAAAACATCGACAATTCACATGGACCCCAGCTGATTGGTCAGCTCTGACTCCTTGCACTGTGTTGTTCGCATTATCTCCTCTGGATCCCAGGAGTTTGTGAGATTCATAAACCTCAGCAGGAGCAGCCTCTCCTTCTCCTCCTTCTCGTTCTCCACCAAGTGCTTCCTTATCCTTCATTTCTTTAACAACACCCTTAGCTTTCGCCCTCATTCGTCTAACCTTGAGCTTACAGCAGTTAACCTGATTCAAAGCTTCCTCCGACCCAGCTGGATGAACCTTCAGATTCTCCCCTTTAATGGCTCCCCTACTCTTGAGCCGCTCGAAATGCTGTTCCTTAATTCGATTTATGCCCTCTTTTATCCCGACAATTCTTGCCTCATTCAAAAGCCCCAGCCTGTCCAGATCCTTACAGACATGATCCTCGAACTCTGGGCTATCAATTCCGTAAGTATCAAGAATCCTATTAAACTCAACCGGGTCCCTTTCTTTGTCATGGATGGCGTGTTCATAATCCTTATCCACTGGGTCAGGGACCCCAGATTCTCTCAGATTTGCAACCCCTTTCACCCTACCCATCTGTTTGTTATCCATGATGGTTATGAAGATCTTGACCTTACCCTTGAATCCTCTGTCTTGCCCTAGACTTTTAACCCATAAATTAACGCGTTTGTTAGCCGGGACCACTCCGTATGCCAACCTCATTGGAGATCCGAGAGTGGCGATGGAATATTGAGTATCAAAGGGTGGGGCTACACTAGCCATAAAGCAGGTACCAACCGGTAAGCCAAGCGCATTAAAGGAATACCGGGCAAGACTCCCAGCCTTGTACTCTACTCCTTCTTTAGCCTCCTTAACTTCACTTGAAATGGGTTTGATCTCCTCACTTTCCAAATCTTCCTGACTTGAATTCTGGCAGATTTCCTCACTAGTCCCATGCTTTTTAAGTGCCGACTCATCGTCAGAACCTCCGCTGTCCGAGAGGAAATCGCCTCTACTTCTCCCTATAGCGGCGAATTCCCCGCTATTACTATTTGCCAGACCTTTTGCGAGCTCCCGACCAAGCTGGACGAGATATGAAGCTCGAGGGCGACCTATCTTCTTCCCTCTGTCTTTCTCAGCAGCCCCTGGACAAGCGATTTCGGTGATAAGCTCAGTATAACCTTTAATTCCTGATATGGGCCGTCCAAGAGCACCAGGGAATATCATAGTAGAGAGCTCGTAATCCCATATAAACCCGGGATTAACTGGGTTTAGATGCCTAAACCCGAGGCGAGGGTTTGGGTCAGAGATAGATGTAACCGAAGTCAACCCGAGCCTGCCATAATCCCCTGCTCCAATAAGTATGGGGGACCCATACCGCGGGGTCCAATTCTCCATGACACCGAACCTAATCACAGGGGTAAGCAGAAACCGACCAGATCCCTCAGGTAGAGTAGCAAGAGGAAACTCATAATATCGGTTAATTTGGCTCCTGAACGACCCTCCAGGGCCAGTAATGGTGTGCACATAGCTCTTGTCAGATGAAAAGTACACAGGTTTATGGCCCAGCCCAAGCACCACTGGCTCAAACCAATCACAAAACATGGATGTGATTGACGCCCCTCTGTTATCATTTGGGTGCTGATAGTTAGGCAGAACCGGCGGGGACAACGGATCCTCGCCAAAAAACCGATAAAACTGACCCAGATTCGCAGGGGTGTTAACCAAGGAGGCTGGATTGGCAGTAAGTGATAAATCTCCATCGAGACTATGTCGGTGGAAATCCTTATCTAATTCCCCCACGAAATTCCTCTGTTTAACCGTATCCTTTAAGTTGATCTTGTCATCCCCGGGCGCTGGAGTGGCCCCTTGATCTATAAACGCATGAGCAGGAACCAACTTGGGATACTTCTTGGTGAATCCTTTCCAGTCATCCATATACTGGGGAATGAATCCTTGAAAGCGATTGTATGTTATATCGCTCGGTGAGTACCCTACTCCTGGTGACGCAGCCTCAGCGAACTCAGATTTACGGGATTTCTTCTTAGCAGGGCGAGGGGCTTCGCTTGGAGGCGACTTCGCTGAAAACAACATAGGGTGGCGACCACAAACCCTCTCATAATCCTCTTCCTTAACCGTATTTAGCTCAAGGAATTCGTCCATCTCAATCTTAGTGGCTTCCTCCATGCTGCCAGTCACTAGCTCAAGCTGAGCGTCTGCAGCTCCATACTGGGAAAACCCGCAATCTGGGAACGGGTCAGCGGTAATAACCCGCATATCGTCAGCCTCAAAAGAAACTGACTTGATTTGATCTGGGATTGGGAACCCCCCCATTGAGGCCATAACGGATAACGCGAAATGGGAAGGACGGGAGTCGATATCCAAAGTATTGAAATCAGCCGATCTCTCTCCTCGAGGGGCCCGCCTTATTGAACCACCACAGCCTCGTGAGCAAACCCTGATACAACTGTCCTCCCTGTCATCGAGGTCAGGGATCTCGAGAATGCACTCCAATTCCATCCTATCAATGGAGACAGCAGAATGCCTTCCTCCTCTGAGAAGATGCTGGATCCCAGCAGCTCGTCTTTCTCTTCTCCCTCTCTCTGCCGGGCGGAACATCAGTTCTATTTCAACCAGGTGAGTCGATAGCCTCACTCTACTGCAACCAAGAATCATCCCTTTACGGATGAGTCCATGCTCGGCATGACCGAAAAATCGGGACAGCTTATCGAGCATATCCAATTTTAACTTATCAGAAGAGGAAGAGACTTCAGGAAGCTCATCGCAGCCAGCCGATCCTTTGCCTTGTTCTCCAAACCAATCTCCAAAGAAATCAGGGCGTGAATTGAGCCCATCCTGGCATTGAGGGAGACCAGAATCAACAGGATATGACTCATACCCATCACTGTTCCCTTCACTCCCGCTGTCCGGAATTTCAATCACCTCTGGTTTGTCGCTGTCGCTAGAGTCCCGACCAGCGTCATTGCTCCTTCCTTCCCTATTATGATCATCTCCACTGCTCCCGCTGTCACTGAGGCTAATACTGCTGCTACCCTCACTACTGATGCTGCAGCTATTGCTGCTACTGCTGCTGCTGTTGCTGCTATTGTTGCTATTGTTATTGTTGTTGTTGTTATTGTTGTTGTCACCACCCCCACTGCTGATGACATCACTGCTCCCTCCGCCACTACTGGCATTATCATCACAGCCATCACTGCTATCACTGCTAGGCTTATAGCTGCTACCACTGCTAATATTGCAACCGTTATCACCGGTGCCGCCACCGGTACTGACCTTTAATGCCCTTAACCTCCTAGCTCTCTCAGCGACTGTCTCCCCAGGAATTCTATGATTCTCCATCTTCCGCTTGCTGTTGGGCTGGTTATTTAAAGGCGTGAAAGGAAGTTTATCACTGCGCTCTTTTCTCCTGATAGCCCGATTTATGGAGGAATTCATCTCGCCTCTCGCTCTCTCCATAATCTTTGTAGCCTCTTCTTTCCCCACATTATTGACCTTAGCGAGAAACTCCTCTTCGTCTCGCATGGTCTCAGGGTCCTTCCTGAATTCACTTTCATCAACATACCGGTTGTGTTGACTGACATCGAATTTATCAATCCTGTCCTCATCCCCAGCATCTCTTATTTTGGCTCTGAGGTCTTCTGAGACTAAAATGTCTTCTAGGGTCTCCAACCCTAACTCAACTTTACTCGGATCCGCTACTTCTGGTTTTAATGATAGAGATTGGACAGCTGATTCCAAAACCGGCTGTTGCGCATCCTCAGGGACCCCTCTCGCAGTCATTGGGTTTAAACTCAGAACTCCCCTGAGGACGTCCCTGGTGTGATCCATGGCTCCTGCAAGATCCCGAGCTAGAGCATTTCTATTGTCAGGGTGTTGAGCTGAAAGAACTGACAGGAGACCACCGATGTTGTTTGAAGACAACCAGGCGGACGCTGATACTCCCCCGCTGTTTTGCCTCATAACCCCTATCATAACCCTTGTGATGACAACCACTCCAGACTTCGTGGTCAAATACACATCATTAACCGGTTTGCATATAATGGTTCCTCCACCCCACGCGGGGCAGGACAACACATACACAGAGAGGTCTCTGTGCTGTTCCAGATTCCAAACAACAGGAACAGCGGATCTAAGGGATTTCACAACCGCATTCAAGGTCCCCTTTCCAGCGTCTCTGATAGATAGAGACATACAACCTCCCACTGTTAGCCTCCCTCCCATAATGCCCTTAGTCACCCTTTTTGACAAAACTCTTCCTGTTTTATGAGAGACATTATGCAGTCTCTCTAGATCAAAAGATTCGGCAGGTAAATTCTCAAAAACCCAATTCTTGAGGTTGATACCAACCCAGAAAGGAGTTTTATGCAGCTGAGCAACCGGGCTTAATGCAGTTGGCGCCGCCACTATGCACCAGCTAGGGGGCATATGATCAGGAACGCTCTTTTCAGATACGTCTGTAGCAGCCAGGCGTTTAACGCCACCTCCTGAATCAACATAAGCGACTCCATACATGTAACCAATAAGTGCTCCTAACCTGAACCGATGGGATTCGTCCCTCCAAAACACAGGTGTGCCCTTCTTAGTATTGATAAGGCTCTTCCCCATTGTCGTCAAACGCCTCTTAAGTTCCCTCTTAATGGCGTCAGTGCAAAGAACCCTTTGGAGAGTGGCAGGGAATAGATGCAACGCAACTCTTTTATCAAGGAGACTTCCAATTTCGGGGGTCATGTGCTCCACAACCAATCCTGAATACAAGAACCGTCCCATATTCCTCCTAATCCAGTAGACCTTAGCTTGTCGACTCCAGCGAGGAAACCTGGAATTAACCCTGATCCAAAGAAGCTTAGCCATGTATTGCTTAATGCATATCCGACTTGAGTCATCCGGGCCTTCCCTCGGGCTGTATCTAACACATCGATCAAGGAGGTGAGTTAGCTTATTCCAAGTCTCTGAATCGGAGCACACAATTTCATCAATGAATGTGGTTCGATCCAACTCGTGTAAAACCTTCTCCGTTTGAGCAACAACATCCATAGCTCCCCTGCCACTGGAGATTTCGAGATCAAAATAACCTAAATCTGTAGCCATCCCACGAGCCCGAAAAGCCCCAGGGTCTACATGTGAGACTTTTAGATGCTCCTTGATATTGTACTTGTTGAAGGCAACAACCGGTGGTTCATATAACTTCTGGATTCGAGGATCCCGTTCTATGCCATCAGTAGGTATGGAACTCTGATCGGCAAAAGACACTTCAGGGAGGAGATACTTAACCAATAATCCGGCTGGAAATCTTTGGTTGTCATTGAAAACCTGCTGGTCCACGTATAGTATGTTCCCCTTCGGAACCTGATACAGGCTGAACCTCTTATAACGCCGGTCTTCATGACTGGATAGACAACCGCATTCTTTGTGGACCTCCCTTAAATCCCTGGGATTAAACCTAAACCAAGAAGTCAGGATAAATTCAGCCATTTTAGTAATCCTCAGGCAACCACTGAGAACATGGAGGTGCCTTAACTGGCTTTTAGTGAGAAAATACTTGGGGTTCGAGTGCTTTTTAGGCGCCGTAACCCCTTGTGTTTTCTTTAGATACCCATTTCTGATAATAACCCATGCTTTAGCAGCATCCCCTGTCCAAGCAAGAAGTTGCTTGTAGACTTCCCGGCTATAAGCTTGGTCATTATTATCCCCTCCAGTTAGGGAAGCGTTAGGCGGCCCCTCGAAAGGCCCGTCGCTGTCGCTCCTATCTTCAGATGGTTCAATCTCATCCTCCCCACCTGAACTGCTTGGGTCACCACCTGGGTCTCCATGCCCTTCCTTAACCGTCCTTTTCTTAATTTCCCTTTTTCTCTCCTTCTTAACCTCCCCTTGCCTTTTAATGACATCCTCTTGTTCAATAGGATTCCTCTTGTTAGCTTCTTCTCTCACCACATCCTTTATTAGTTCATCCTCCGAACTTGGGGGGGTCTCTGGTCTTTTTGAACTTTTACCCCCTTTTCCCCCGCTATCCTTCTCCTGGTTCCTCCTGAATGCGTCATTGAATAACCGATCGAACCGGGCATCACTCTGGGAAGCCGGTTTTTTGTCTCTCTTGAATTCCTTGATAGAACCCTTGGGTTTTATAACTGAAGTAACCGTCTTCGAGGAGGACCCTTTCTTAGCACCGCGAGCGCTAAGGCTCCTGTTAAAAACATCAATATTGAACTTTATTGCCTCTTCCTCCCGGTTTATCCACACTTCATCTTCAAGAAGGTCGGACTCATAATCCCCATCATAACCTTGATTCAATTGATCTTCTTCAACACAGCGGGTTGCTGCTGGTTGGGTGACTTTTTTCTTATTTTCCTCCGCGATAGATTCCTCTAAGAACTTCGCGGCAGCTCGCTCATCCAGAATAGCCCCAGGGTCTTGGTAATAGCGCCTGAACCTATCTGTTATGAGTTTTTCTTCTCCCATATCCAGGTCGCTATCACAATCTAACTCTCTTGGGTCTTGTACCCCAATGGCATACTCAGTTGAGATCACACTGCTGCCACAACCATCATTACAAGCTCTATCCGACGCAGCTTCTTCTATTTCCTTCATAGCCTGAGCCACTCCACATCCGTCTCGGCATATCCTACACGAGCCGAAATTTTTATAGAAATCAACCGGGTCTTCCTGAGGTGCATTGTGCCCGATAAGAGCACAATATTCATGACCCGCTCCCTTTTCCTCAGCGGCTCTCCTCTTTTTAGCCGTAAGTTCCTCCAGAGCAGCGATGTCTTCAATCCTCCTTTCCTCTTCTATAAAGGACCGAACTTCCCTTATGCGAGCTTCTTCTTGGTTTAAATCTGCCTGAGCTAAGCTGATAACCTCAAGCATCTCGACATCGGATCGGGGCACCCAAATCTGACTGGCACCTCTAAGAACTTCGGCATCAACCTTATTTCCTCTTAATCTGGACACCCTACCTTGATACAGATCATCCTTGGTTTGATATTCTTCCTTGTAGGCAACCTTCTTGCTCCTGCTAAGGCTTTCCATTACTGCCCT